>Ga0209303_1000297_pt1 | contig 42140 bp, 29 predicted proteins | sample SidtaG_3_FD_187449 | JGI IMG/M metagenome (GOLD analysis project Ga0209303, IMG submission 187449) | Marine algal microbial communities from Sidmouth, United Kingdom - Sidmouth_Asex1 metaG (SPAdes) (version 2) | ecosystem: Host-associated > Algae > Red algae > Unclassified | place: Sidmouth...
TCGGTACGACGACAACCTTCTATCCCTTTGGTCACTATGAGGTGAGTGGAACGACCGTTAAGAAGTACTACACCTTCGGCGGCATGACCATCGCCATGCGCACTGGGTCCACGCTGCAATATCTGCACACGGATCACTTGGGCAGCGTCGCGGCGATCACAACTAGTGCGGGGGCGTACTCTTCCCAGCAGGGCTACTGTGCCTACGGCAAGCGGCGCATCAACGGGACCAACGCTTGCGACACCACAAACGGGCTGCCAACCGACATCAACTTTACGGGTCAACGCCGCGATGCGAGTTCGTTGATCTACATGAACGCGCGCTACTATGATCCACTGGTGGGGATGTTCATCAGCCCCGATACGATTGTGCCGGACGCGGGCGTGTTGATCGATTATAATAGGTTTGCTTATGGGCGGGCGAATCCGCTTAAGTATAATGATCCAACTGGGCATGCATATGAGCAAGGAGCAGGCGGTGGCGGCGGCAGATGCGGTGTTTTGTGTCATATTCGGGGTAATTCTCCACAGCAGATTGTTCGGAAAGCAGGTGATACAAGAAGGCGAATAGCTGCGCGTGAACAAATGATTCAGATTATTGAGGATTATCATCTCCCGACAACCGCATCTCGTTCTGTAGGTGTAAATGGTGGGATTGATTATTTTGTTGGCGTTGAGATGGGTGGTGAATTTCAATTTGCATTTAACTGGTTTTCAGGAGATGTAACCATGCTTACTGGCGGTTCAGGAGGATTTTATGCTGGAACACCTAGAGGTATACATTTGAAGGGTACTCGTGGGGCAGCGCTCACATGGAATGCATCAGAACCTGGTTCGCTCGCTGGCCCTTCTAGCTACATTTCCGGTGAGGCGGGTCTCGATCTCGGAGTAACAGTCACTGGCGAACTAAGTACCTCTATGGCAGTTAACTATGCAGATGTCAATGGAGACAAACAATACGATGGGAATGACATAACATTAATTTCATCTCCATATAAAGATCCTATATTTAAAGGGCCAGTTGTTACAGTTGGTGGAAATCTTAATGTAGGTGGGAACGTGCTTCCGAATGGAGTGGAAGGAGGCGTTCATTTTGGAGCAGGGGCATCTCAAGATAGGGCGGGCTTCAATCTATATAATTTTTTGCACGCTGCCCCAAGATGGCATGTGTTTGAGGATTAATATGAAGATAACGCAACAAAAAATTGCTCAGGAAGATTTTAGGCGGGTTCTATGGGTTGCATTTTGTGTAATAATAATTCTACTCATAGCTTATGGAAGTGGACAATGGCATCCAAATATGGATGGTCGTATTACCGAGATGTACATCTGTGATTCAAATACCACCCTCAGCCATGCTACAGAATTTATATCGACGACTAACCAGCTGTATATATGCGGTATTGTTGAGGGAACGAATCTGACACGGGCCTCATTTTTCTTATGGTGTAATGATGTAAATATTTTTACACTTAGACGTAGTTTGAATATAGGGCACTTCTTTATTCCAATTCCAAATACCGGCTATAATGATAGTTATAGCCAAGGTAACTGTCGTTCCACAGTTCAATATGATCGTATTGTCGTACATGAGGTAAATTTCTCGATTGTGAAACCATAAACATACAACTCAATATATAAAATTACGGTTTCTAGAAATATATTTATCCATTCGCATGCCTCTCTATCCTGCAGTTACGGCGCAGTAGTGCCTACAATGAAATAACGAAGCTGGTCTTATTGGTAAAACAGGATAAGGCTCAGAAACGCGGGTTGTATCGTGATTGATTGATATAAAAAAGAGGCAGTGGAGCATTCCTGATCCACTGCCTCTTTTTTATATCAATCAATCAATCATTCCAAATTTATAGCGATTTTTGGATCCGAATCAGAAATCCGCCCCGGCAGCCAAACCCTCATCTGGAACGTGGAGAACCGCCTGCACTCTGTTGCGGGCGAGCAGTATCTGTATGATGAGAACGGGATTCGGATCAAGAAGACGGTTGGCGCAACCACCACCTTCTATCCGTTCGGTCACTACGAAGTGAGCGGAACAACCGTCAAGAAATACTACACCTTTGGCGGCATGACCATCGCCATGCGCACCGGGTCCACGCTGCAATATCTGCACACGGATCATCTCGGTGGCGTGGCCGCGGTAACCACTAGTGCGGGGGTCTATTCCACCAACCAGAGCTACTTCGCCTACGGCAAAAAGCGCGCAGGCGGCACGTTGCCCACGACCATCAACTACACAGGTCAACGGCTGGATGGCAGCGGGCTGATCTATATGAACGCGCGCTACTACGATCCGCTAGTGGGGATGTTCTTGCCGTCAATCAATTTGGCGTACGCGCGCAGTGGATCTACCCCACCGAACTAGAAAAGTATGTGATCTATGGCGCGCCAGTCACAAGCCCGTGTACCGGAACAGTTGTAGATGCAGTCGACGGATCGGTGGATTTAACCCCACCAAGGCGGGATACCCAAAATTTGGCAGGCAACCATCTGGTTATCGATTGTAACAATATACGAGTTGTGCTGCCCCATTTAAAGCAAGGTAGCCTGCTGGTGCAGTCGGGCGATTCCGTGCGTGACGGGCAGCCGCTGGCACAAGTCGGTAATTCGGGCAATACATCCGAACCACATCTGCATATTCACGCGGTCGCAGCCGATTCAGGCGGAATACTCTCGGGTACAGGCGTCCCCATCTTGTTTGATGATCGCTTTCTCACACAAAACTCGGTCGTGGATCAATAGACTCGACTTCATGTCATTACGGTAGCAAAGTAATCCGTGCTACCAGATTTACCGCCGCATATTACACCCCTGTGAACCTACTCGCTACCAATTAGACATTTCCACTAAATCTGATAGAACTATAAAAACAAAAATCCCGCAGAGCGCAAAACTCTGCGGGATTTTTTTCTACACATCTGTTTCTATCTGGAATTGTCTACCAGATAAGGCATACCGTGTACTTATTCCATCTGTGTAACGATCCAGCTTAGGCCATCACCGTCACTACCTTCAGACACTTCAATACCACCAACTGCGATGGTGTCACCATCAAGGCCACCAAGCAGTTCGCTATAAGCAGAAACGCCAGCAAAGCCAACGATAATGTCAGACTCCACAAGGTACTTAATGTCTGCTAGATCGAAGTATTTTGCAGCATCTTCACCACCGTCGAGAACCTGAGTCTCAAAATCAGAGGTTTCCGTAACACCAGCAATTGTTCCTTCGACACGTGCTTCCATGTTTTCATCATCGGCACAGCAGGTAACAACCATAATTTTACCTTCTGTAAAGCCAAGATCGGTTGCACGAGCAGCAGCAGCTACACCATTGTTGTAACCAAGCTCGTACTGATCCGCACCGCCGTCTGCCGAGGCAGCAGCCATGCCGAGAGCAAACTCACGGCTGAGCGTTCCAGCAGCAGGCATTGCGCTACCAGCAGCATCTTCACCTTCGCCAGCATCTTCACCTTCGCCAGCATCTTCACCTTCGCCAGCAGCTTCTTCGTCAGTACCTTCACCTTGCTCACCAGCAGCAGGAAGGATTACAGAGTCAATCGCGTGGATAACACCATTAGAGGTTGCAATGTCTGGCATCGTTACCGTGGCACCACCGATAACTACATTCTCACCATCCATCTCAATACCGATTTCTGTATCACCAAGCGTTGCAACAGACGTACCAGCTAAGCCAACAACATCAGCAGCCATTGCAGTCCCTGGGACAACATGTGAAAGCAAGATAGTGGTTAGGTCGCCACCTGGATCTGCCAAGAGTGCATCAACTGTTCCTTCTGGCAATGCAGCAAATGCATCGTCGGTTGGAGCCAATAGCGTGAATGGACCTTCACCATTCAATGTTTCGGTTAGACCAGCAGCGTCAACAGCGGCAAGCAATGTGCTGAAGTTCCCAGCAGCTTGTGCAGTTTCGATCAATGTGCCTGTAGCCATTGCATCGTCGCTTTCTGTCTCAGCACCGTCAGTCATAACGTCAGTGGCATCCATTTCTGCACCGTCAGTCATAACGTCGGTCGCATCCATTTCTGCACCATCAGTCATAACGTCGGTCGCATCCATTTCTGCACCGTCAGTCATAACGTCGGTGGCATCCATCTCTGCACCGTCAGTCATAACGTCGGTGGCATCCATCTCTGCACCGTCAGTCATAACGTCAGTGGCATCCATCTCTGCACCGTCAGTCATAACGTCGGTGGCATCCATCTCTGCACCGTCAGTCATGACGCCAGTCGCACCGATCTCAGCGCCTTCTTCAACATCAGCCTCGGCAGTAGGATCTACTTCGACAGCAGCAGCTTCGGCGTCGGCAGTTTCTTCAGCAGCAGCGGCTTCAGCGTCGGCATCAACAGCGGCTGGTTCTGTGGTAGCAACAATGCCAGCATCACCGTCTGTGGCATCACCGCCACGACTCATACAGTTTTGGAGCAACAACAGCAAGAGGATAAGCCCAAGAAGTGGAAGTAACCACCACCAACGTCCCCAACCGCCACTATTTGCTGTTGCGACTTTGCCGCTACCGGAACCACCTGTTGCGACTTTTGCTTTCCCGCCGACTTTCTTGCCTGTGGCATCGACTTTACCGCCAACGTTTTTGCCTGCGGCTTTCACGTCTGCTTTTACTTTGCCGCCAGCCTTGACAGTTGTATCAACAGCACCATCAATCTTTTTACCTGTGGCGCTGACTGCGCCATCAATTTTCTTTCCTGTTGTGCTAGCAACGTTGTCTATCTTACCGCCAACTTTGCCAGCCGCACCAGACATGCTGTCGGCGGCGTCATCAATTTTGTCGCCAGCCTTACGAGCGGCACTGGACATGCTGTCAGCAACATTACCGGCAGCGTTGTCTATTTTGCCGCCAACTTTGCCTGCCGTACCAGAAACGTTACCAGAGACATCGTCAGCTGCGCCAGAAAGTCTGCTTGCTGCTGCACCAGTTAAGCCTGCTGCACCTGCGGCCAATCCTGCACCTTTGAGGTTGATGTCTGCTCCAGCAAAATCACCTAGCTTACCTTGAAGATGAGCATATTTTGAGTCTGAAGAAACAAGCTTACTAAGCGATTCTCCAGAAATTAGTTGAACACCATCATCTTTTTTGGATGCTAATTTGCCAGCACCGATTAGGCTACGAACAATAGACAAATCGACACCAAGAAATTCAGCGACCTTCTCGATAGGGAACCACAAATTTTCCATTTACTGTTATATCTCCTTGTTAATTCAATACGTATTGATATAAATAATTTTTGAGTTGAACCGCATGCACTGCGGCAAGCACATATTTTTGGTAATTACCTAAAAGAAAAGTGTAGCCAAGTTTATAATCACTTATTGTGGTGAGCCTAACTTGTAAGAAACTTTAATAACAACAAGCTTTAATTGTCTATATTGAACATGCTTATAGTTGACATAAGCACCCTTTTATACAAATTAATTGCAACGGGACTAAAGACCGAGTTTTTTTAGTCTATAGCTATGTTCAATATACTTTTCAAATTTAGGACTACGATAAGAATCTTCTCGATAAGTAGAATAAGTAGTCGTGACTGTTTCGGCTTCACTTTGGCGAAGTACTTACTGCAAAGCTCAACCTGTGCTGTCTGCCTCTAAAATATCAAGAAGATACTACGATAACTCGTTAAATACTTCTAAATCGCACTAAGCAATTTTTACTCGATGCAACTTACTATTCAATCTAGAAGGGCGCAAGCGACATTCTTTATTTGAATCGAAATGATATATTGCAAATATCATCCGCATAAATATTATACACAATTATGAACAAATTCCCTTTATTTGAATAGACTTTGTTGGAAAATAGAACGCTTTCCTTAAATTTCAGTAAACAATCGCTCCTAATTACTTGCTTTTCGACCTGCATTTTTGACCTATATGGAATGGCTTTCACAGAATCTTGCCTAATGCTCGTTGTCTGCAATCCGTTCAATGGTTGTCTGCTTTCCCCGTTTTACCAAAATTCTTCTGGCATGCGCGATATTAGCGGGTGTACTTTGAGTTGTTCGATAGTAGAAGTAACCGGCAGGTAAGAAGAAAAGCTGGAAAATGATTAACCCATATGCGTAATTTGCGGGCGGTGCAGCCCAAAGTGAAAGCCATGCAAGTACAATGCCCGTAAGTCCATTGCCAACTGCTAATCCAACTCCTGCTAACAGCGTGCTCATTCCGGCAACAGTGCCACGATGCTCGGGCTGATTGAGTTCACTTAAGAGGGCGGATCGATTAGGTACGTCCATTGCCATTAGGCCAAAGCCAATCAACGAAACTAGAAACGAGACCAGCACCCAGCCATTACCTAGCACATTTGTAATAGTTGCCCAAGCGATTTCGATTCTGGTAGCGTCTGCGGGTATGAAAAATTCTGGAATCGGTAATAGAAACAAGAGAATTAGGAATGGCACTGACCCAATGCTTCCGATCGTGCAGAGCCATGACCGTGCGGCTAAGTTTGTGCGCTGCCAGCGATCTCCTACTATTCCACTCAAAATTGCTGCATAAAGACCCATCTGAAAAATTAGCGAAAGTAGATTTCCGGCAACAGTTGCTGTTTCTAAATCGTACCCCATGGATTGTAGTCGACCGATATAGAGCCTTGGCATCCATACTAGCGCGCCAAATGCAATTGTGGACATGAACCCCTGCAAGAAAAGCCAAATATTTGAGCGGTTGGCTAGAATCTCGCGCAGATCAGACTTGCGAATGCGTCGCCCATAGCGCTCACCCGATTCGAAGACTTTGTTTAACTCTGGCTCGGATTGCCCCCGCCGTGGCTCGTAGGACCAAAAGTAGAGTGCAGCAAAGAGAAATCCAGCTCCGGCAGTATAAAGAAACGGAATGCGCCAATTTGATGCGCCTAACATGCTGCCTAGCAGTGAACCGAATCCTCCTCCACCAGCTTGAGAGAGCCCCCAAAAGCTCATGAGTAAGCCTCGTTGATGAGGCGGGATCAGATCGGTTACAATGCTAAAACCAACTGATGCAATACAGCCAATGCCAACCGCCGTAATTAAGTGATAAATCAGCAACTGTTGGTAGCTCGTGGCGATGCTTGTCATGTACATTGCCACGCTCCAGATCAATGTACCCCAAAGCAGAAGCTGTTTACGATTACCTCTATCTCCCCAGTAGCCCCATAGAAGTGCTGTGACTGCGACCACTAAAATGCTTAATGCGGTGACGAGGCCAAGCGACGCTTCGGTTACATTTAGATCTTGTGCAATTACGGCATAAAGAGGTGGCAGAACGGCTCGTGCTGCATTATCGAGCGATGCAAGAATGAGGAAGACGACTATTGTATAGATACGATGCGGGCGCTTGCCCCACCAGGCGAAATGTTCGAAGTTCATAGGCAGTTAAATATACCTTATGAACGGCTGATTGAGATAAATCGAGCGGTGAAAATTATGGCAAAAATCTAAAAAAACTGTATGTATCCGCCTGAAATAGCGGATATATACAGTTCTATATAGTTGAATAGTACTAATTACCTATAAGCGATTGCGAGCTGGAAACCAGCCGGAGACGTAAACGACTGCCCAAATAATGCCCACAGCGGTGGTGACATGCATAATTTGTAGCCACATGATCGACTCTGCGCTGATGGGCAAGCTGGCTGCTGGAAAGTACATGACAACCAATACGATTATAGAAAGAATGATAAACCACATTCTAGGTGAGTTCGTCACGCTATCCAGGATCCAGTAAAGTAACGCTGCGCCAATTGCAGGCACAATGCCAGCCATTAATAGTATGACAATGTTCATCCCGATTGGTGCTGTCTCGCCTGGTGGCTGAACGAGCAGCGACACATTGTTGAACCCTTCAGCTATCCACCAAGTTAATAGATTGAGAATTGCCGCGCCGATTGAGCCAGTAATAGCCATCCGTAAGAAGCGGGCAAATGAGTGGTCTAGCGATGATGTTGCGGTTCGGGCTAAGGTTGTCATGCGGGTTTCTCCTTTTATGTGCATTTACTTTTTGCTACTTATGTCGGATTTAGTGGGGAGTTCAATAGTTAGTGAATGAGTTCGTAAGGGCATGATATATCGTGCCCAATATAATTGACGGATTATCAATCTTGGGCACGATATATCATGCCCTTACGAGTTTGCTCCCTCTTTTTTCGAGCCAACTGCTATCCCACCAGATCTGATAGAAGTAGATTTTTTGAATGGCCCAAATGACTTTGGGTGAAGCTGGAATCACATCATATATACCATACTTCAACGTGTAACAAAAAAGGCACAGTAAATATGGACGCAGTTATATTAAACAGCCCTGCTATTAGTCCGACGCCATTCGAACTAGCTTTGGGTTAAATTGTGCCAGCGGCTCGACCAGATCGCGCTGCGCCGCCATAACGGTGTGAATGTTTTTATAGGCCATGGGGGCCTCGTCTAGACCACCCGAAAGCAGCGTGACGCCCTGATCGGCTAAAAAACGCTTAACCGCCGAACGCGTGATCGACTCCTTTGCCACACGTCGACTGAAAAGCCGACCCGCGCCGTGCGAGGCAGAGTTGAGCGAATCGCCATTTCCTTTACCGCATACCACAAAAGCGGGCGTCGCCATCGAACCTGGGATCACGCCCAGCACGTTTTCGCCAGCGGGCGTTGCGCCCTTGCGATGAACGATTAACTTCTCTCGCTTACCCGGCTCGGTTTCGTGCTCCTCGAGCCATGCAAAGTTATGATGATTCTCGATGCTAACCAGCGATTCTGCGCCAAGTGTCTTTGTGATAGCGCTGTGGATACAGGCATGATTGGCCGCCGCATATTTACCCATTAGCTGCATACAGGCCCAATACTCTTGCCCTTCGGCGCTGTCGAGATCGAGCCATGCAAGGTGCTTAAGCTGTTTAGGTAATCCTTCATGCTGCGCCATCGCCAATTTGCTGTAATGATCCGCAAGCATTGCACCCGTGCCGCGGCTGCCGCTGTGGCTCAGCAATGCCAGATAGGTGCCAGCCGGAATCTCTAGTGACTCATCTTCTACAATCAGCTCGCCAAATTCGACAAAGTGATTGCCACCACCGCTCGTGCCAAGCTGCACATACGCTTTATCTTTATAGTGGCTGGTCAACGATGTGATTGACCAATCTTCATCCATCACATCATGTTCGCGCTGCTGACCGAATGCCTTTGGCCCAAAATGTGTCTCTTCGCGTAAAGTCTTAAGCAGCTTTTCGCTTTCACCTTTAAGCATCTGCACAGGCAAATCCAACATGGTTAGCTTCATGCGGCAGGCAATGTCGACCCCCACCGCATACGGGATCACCGCATTGCGCGTAGCGAGCACGCCGCCGATCGGCAACCCATACCCAACGTGCGCATCTGGCATCACCGCGCCGCGCGCCGCCACCGGCAGCATACAAGCATTACGCATTTGATCCAGCGATGCCTCGTCAATGTCAGCGCCCCAAACTTGGAACGGTGCCGGAATGTCGCGCTCATATTTTTCTGTATTGAAAGTTTCTTTCGGTTGCTCTTGCAGCAGGTATGCCGCCAGCGCGCCAAAATCGGCATGAGCCAAATGTGCTTTTGGGCTGGCTGCCACACCCCGTACCGTCTTAGCAACGTTCTTCTTTTTTACGCCGCGCTTCATCACCGCCGCAATCGCCATGCTGGCCAGTCGCTGCGCTTCGTGATCATGAATGCCTAATTTTGCTAGCTCGCTCGATTTCATAGTTTGTGCGAATTTTGTTTGAGCATTTTTGCAGTAGAGCCATGTTTGTATAGCAAAACTACAGCGGATTAATAAAATAACTATAAACAAAATGCACGCAAAAATCAAGAGACTTGCAGTTTTAGTGAGTCTGGTGCAAGTTAACAACGGGACAAATTTACTATTCACTTTACTAAATTAATGATACTATTCTGTTATGTAGCGCACAAAACAAAACAACAGAAAGAGGCAAACTTATGACAAACAAAACAGCAGGCACCGGAGAGATTAACGCGCAAGTTGTGGAAGAGCTCGATGGAATTACGACCATCCGCGGTGGCGACGAGCGCGGCTGGAACGGCATCCGTTACATGCAAGGAATGTCGGCCAAAAATGTTGGCTCAACCGATCTGTCGATCAACGTGGCAACCGTGCCAGCCGGCGCGATTGCTTACGCCCACATTCACGATGGCTTCGAGGTAATGCTCTTTATTATGCAAGGCAAAGTTCGGCACACATTTGGCGAAGGGCTCAAAGAATTCGTCGACAACGAAGCGGGCGATTTTATCTACATCAAACCCGGCGTCCCACACGAAGTTTTCAACATCGGCGACGGACCATTAATTGCATTTGTGGCGCGATCCGCTGCCGACGAATGGGACAAAATTGTCAACTATCCATCCGAATTTCGGCCTATCAAAACAGAATAAATAAAAATTTAAAGGACTATAAAACTCAAGATGGTAGATCCACGAATAGACAAACTGGCCGATATTTTGGTTAATTACTCGGTCAAAGTTCAGCCTGGAGATTGGGTGATGATTATGGCTGATGTGTTAGCCATCCCGCTTGTGACCGAAGTCGTTAAACATGTAACCATTGCGGGCGGGCATCCCACGCTTAAATTTGATTCTGACCTCTTTCGCGAAAGTTTTTTGCGCCACGCTAATGAAGAACAACTCACGTGGATATCCCCAGCGGATGAGCTGACTGTGGAAAAGTCCGACGTAAATATCAACCTGCGCGCGAGCAGAAATACGCGCGCGCTCACGGGCATCGATCCGCAAACGCAGCGGCTTGCTAGTCAAGCAGTTAGCCCGATTCGGCAGCGCATTATGGAGCGTGCCGCCGCGGGCGATTTCCGCTGGACGCTGACACAATTTCCGTGCGAGGCATATGCGCAAGATGCGGATATGAGCCTGCGGGAGTACGAAGATTTTGTTTACGCCGCAACCTTTGCCGATCAGGAGGATCCCGTTGCCTGCTGGAATGAGATTCACGATATGCAGCAGAAACTGGTCGATTGGCTCAAGGGAAAAGACAAAATAGAGGTGCGTGGCCCAAACATCGATATGACGCTTTCAATGAAAGATCGCATTTGGATCAACAGTGACGGCAAGCGCAATATGCCCAGCGGCGAGATCTACACTGGTCCAGTCGAAAACTCGGCGGAGGGGTGGGTCAAGTTTACCTATCCAGCCATCCGCGAGGGGCGCGAAGTGGAAGGAGTAGAGCTTCAGTTTAAAGAGGGTAAGGTTGTAAGTGCAAAAGCACAGAAAAACGAGGAGTATCTGCTTAGCCAGCTAGATAGCGATGCAGGCGCGCGTTATCTAGGTGAGTTTGCAGTTGGCACCAACTATCAGATCCAGCGCTTTACCAAGAGCATCCTCTACGATGAGAAGATCGGCGGCACGCTGCATATGGCGGTGGGGGCAGGCTATCCCGATACGGGCAGCAAGAATCAATCACAGGTGCATTGGGACTTTATTTGCGACATGCGCGAGGAGAGCGAGATTTTTGTGGATGGGGAATTGTTTTACAAGAATGGTCAGTTCGAGATGTAGAGTGTGAAGAGGTAATAGTGTGAAGGGTGATCTCGTTAAGTGCCAAATTTGCACCTAACGAGGTCACTTCATAATATGGTCTGTACAATATGGTGGAAAATGAACAAAACAGGGCCGAAGTAACCAGATCGATTGCTTCACCTTGTCACCTCTTCAACCCCTACTCCAACTCTCCAACTTGCGCTTTCAGCCAAGCCTCAATAAAAGGTTGGATATCCCCATCCAAAACCGCGGCTGTATTGCCTGTTTCCATATCTGTGCGCACATCCTTTACAAGCTGGTACGGATGCAGCACGTAGTTTCGAATCTGCGTCCCAAAGTCGGCATCCACATTAGTGCCCTTTAACTTCGCTTTCTCGGCAGCCAGCTTCTCTTGCTCAAGCTCATAGAGCCGACCGCGCAATACCTTCATTGCGCTCTCTTTATTCTGAACCTGACTTCGTTCATTTTGGCAGGTAACAATGAGCCCTGATGGATGGTGGCGAATGCGTACTGCTGTCGCGTTTTTCTGCACGCTTTGACCGCCAGCCCCACCGCTCAAATAGACCTCAATGTCAATATCTTTTGGGTTGATCTCGATGTCGATATCTTCATCGAGCACTGGCATAGTCTCAACCTTGGCAAAACTTGTATGTCGTCGCGCGCCCGAATCGTACGGGCTGATCCGCACCAGTCGATGCGTCCCTTTTTCGGCTTTCAAATAGCCATAGGCATAGTCGCCCTGCACCTCGACCGTTACACTCTTAATGCCCGCTTCTTCCCCCTGCGTCATATCCGTAATCGTCGTCTGGAACCCTTGTTTTTCCGTCCACCGCAGATACATTCGCAGCAACATCTCGGCCCAATCTTGTGCCTCGGTGCCACCCGCGCCAGCGTGAATGCTAAAGATGGCCGCATCCCGATCATGGACGCCGCCCAACGCTAGTGCAAACTCATGCTTCTCATATTCTGCATCCAGCGCCTCTGCCTCTGCGGCAAGCTCCGTTAGCATTGTCGGATCATCTTCGGCCATCTCGACAAGCTCTAACGCATCGGACGCGCGCTGATAGAGTTCGTTCCACCTGTCGACAGTCTCGCGCAGGCCACTTAACTCTTGCATCTTCCTCTGCGCTTTTTTCTGATCATCCCAAAAGTCAGGTGCGGTTGACGCTTTTTCTAAAGTGGTTATTTGCTTCTCTTTGGCCGGAAAGTCAAAGACGCCCCCGAATTGTGTCGATGCGTGCGAGCAAAGCGGCGAGGCTATCGGCTGATTCATTACTCATTAATTCAGATCCTTATTTTTGAGAATTCTAATTTATTTGTCTTACGGGAAATTCTTTAACGTTGACCCATAACAATCGACTGCATATGGATACGATCATCTGGCTGCAAATTTTCGAGCCGCTCGAAAGTATGGATTTTAAAATAGCTTGAAAGAAGCGCTTGAATTTTATCATCTGGATAGAATGAGAAAAATCTAGGCGGGTCATAACTATCCTGTGCCCAAATTTTCTCGCTAGATGGTCCACCCCATACCCCCACATAGAACAATCCACTTGGTGACAAAATCGTGCGTATATTCTCTAAAATTGCGGGCAATTCAGCTTTCGATATATGTAACAGACTGTTCAATGCATAGACCGCATCAAATGAATTGGGCGCGTAATCCAGCTCTGTAAAGTCACAAACTTGTGCATTTAAGCCCTTTTGTTGACAAAGTTTCACTAATTCGGGCGAGAGATCTACGCAGGTAACGTCAAGCCCTTGATCCTGAAAGAACTTGCTATCCTTGCCTGAACCTGCACCCAACTCAAGCAGCGTTTTGGCTCCCGTTTGCTGTAAGCGATCCAGAAATGACTGGCGCAGCGCAGCCTTCCATGGTGCAGGATCTGTTAACTCTCGTTCTTGAGCTTTGCCGTCGTATGCCTTGCGTAGCGCAATTTTGTGATTATCAATTGGCCGTTTTGTTTTGCGTCTCTTTCCATTCACTAGCATCTACCGTTGATTAGCTTTTACTCGCCTAACAACCCTTCTACAAATGCAACTGCATCAAACGCAACCAAATCATCGATCTGCTCGCCCGTACCAACAAAGCGCACCGGCACACCAATCTCGCGCTTGATACTTAATGCCGCACCACCCTTGGCCGTCCCATCCAGCTTCGTCAGCACAATACCAGTTACGCCCGCCGCTTCTTTAAAGCTCTTGGCCTGCGAAATCGCGTTCTGTCCAGTCGACCCATCGAGCACAAGCAACACCTCGTGCGGCGCGCGGTGAACCTGCTTGCCCGCAACCCGCTTGATCTTCTCTAACTCTTGCATTAAATTATACTTCGTTTGTAAGCGTCCAGCCGTATCGATCAACAGCAGATCGGCGTTGCGGCTCTCTTGGCTAGCCCGAATCGCATCAAAGACCACCGCACTTGGGTCAGAGCCAGGCGCATGGGCAATTACATCCACGTCTGCGCGCTCGCCCCATACCTTTAGCTGATCAATCGCCGCCGCACGAAATGTATCCGCTGCACCAAGCACCACCGTGCGGCCATTCTTTTTGTACCAGTTGGCAAGCTTGCCCAACGTTGTCGTCTTGCCCGACCCATTGACACCAACTACCAGAACCACCGTTAACATGCGCGCTTCATCAATGGGCAGCGGTTCGTCTGATTCGAGCAATTTTACCATCTCTTGCTTTAAGACAATATACGCATCATCCGTGGATTTAATGCCTTCATCCTGCACACGCTGGCGTGTTGCGCTGACCAAATCCATCGTCACATCCATGCCCGCATCGCCCATAATCAGCGTCTCTTCCAGCTCTTCCCATAGCTCTTCACTGATCTCGTTGGCCTGAAAAATAGTGCTGACCCGACCGAGTAAGCCCGAGCGAGTTTTTTCCAAACTGGTTTCTAGCTTTACCTCGTCGACGCTTTTTTCTTCGTCTTTTCCGAATAATTTACGTAGCAAAGTTTTCTACTCCCACTGATTCTAAATCGTTACAACAAATGAATTGAGTGAATTATATCACGAACTCATCTAGCAGCCTGAAACTAGTTAGAATTGACTATTTTTAACATAAAAGCGGAGGGGATAAGAATCATCAATTCTTATCCCCTCCGCTTTTATGTTTATCAGTAGATCTCACCCATAGATTAAGTGCTGAATCTACTGCAAGAATCTACTGCAAGAATCTAGAATTTTGTTTGTTGAATATAATGATCTTCTTGCAGCAAACTCAGTGTTTGGCGACCAAAATTCTTACAATTAGAGCAAGTTTCTACACATTTTCGCAGGCTTCTCGTCTACATTTTCCTGTCTACATAGATGCCCAGTAACGCTTGTCCTCGAATGACCTAATCGGGGAATGGCAACGCTGCAAGACTCTTTCATCGTTCCTTAAAGTGTACGGCAGCTAGACTTCGTTTTACTGATTTACAAACGGCAAATAGAGCAAATTAACTGGCTCAACTTGAATCGCACGAAAAGGACCATGCACAACTGTGCTTAGTCCTCGACTTTCAACAAGCCAATAAGTCGAATTGCTTCGCCCGCCTACCTTATCTATATAAGCCAACTCAGAGATATCTTCAAGTAAATAAGGGGTAACGCCATCCATTTGGTCAACCGTAAGCCGCACCGCATTCTCAGTACGGCCATCGATACTCTTCCAAACATGATAGCTACTATTTGTCTTGCCTTGCCATTCTAGCTGCGGGATATTTGTTTTAGCCACAGTAATCGACATCTCTACCGCCCGCCCTACCGGATCTGATGAATAAGATAGCAGCGTGACATCGGGCGTAATGCTGACACAATCAACATTGCTCCATTCAGTGCTGCCGCTCTGACTATTGGCCCGCACACGGTAACACCAAGTTCCTGCACTATATCCTTGTGCGTCAAATTTTACAAAGGTTCCAGCAAGAATCGTCACCCAGCCACTGCGGCTTGTCCACGCTTGTAGCTCATATCCTACTTCAGTTACTACCCCAGACCATTGAACCGTATAATCGCCATTCTTGATTTCTTCGGCATCAAACAGAACTAATAGTTCTGGAATCGTCAACTCTTCGACATTGTTAGGTGTAAGTCTATTTATGGGCGTTGCTGTTGTTGTTTCGTCTGGCACAACAATCGGCGTGACAGTTGATCCTGTGGTTGCTACTGGCAACGGTGTTTCCGTTTGCGGCGGCACTGTCGTCACCATCAACGTAGCTGCTGGCGTTGACGTCATTGACGGTAGTGGCGTAGCAATAGGGGTGGACGCAATTGCTGGCGTCGCGCTTGCAGTTGATTCTACCGTTGCAGTGCGCGTTGATACAAACGCCGGTGTTGAAGTCGATGTTGGTCTTGAAATTACTACTTGTGTTGAAGTCACTGCTGCTGTTAGCGTGCTTGTTGATTGTGATATTGATGGAGTGGGGCTAACGCTTGTGCTAATAGGAGTTTGTCGACGTATCGACACAGTCGTGCATCGTACCACACTCCACTCGCTATTGTCCTGTGTTTGTACTCGATAGCACCAATACCCCAGATCTTGCTCACGTACTTCGTAGCGATTCTGTGTTGTACTCCCCAATGAGCGCCAGCCGCTACGACCACTCCACTCCTCGATATTAAAGTTCTCTGCACGGGGGACAGATGACCACTCTACTGTATAAAAATTGTCGAAATCTGGTTCGTTATCAATCTTAAATAGATCTGGTGCTGTAAGCATTATCTCTGCCTCTTGTGCTTCGGTCGGTGTGCCAGTTGGTGTAACCGTTGGACCGAAGGTCGAGGTAGGGATAGGGGGCAGCGTTGACGTTGGAACAGATGTTGGGACAGACGTTGGAATAAATAATGTAGTTGAAGTAGAGGTTACAGTTGGAACAAATGTGTTCGTTGGAGCAGGGGGGATGGCCGTTGCAGTCGGTATGGCAGTCGGCTCTATGATAGTTGTTGGCGTTTCGGTTGAAATAATCGGCGTCTGTATACTTGTCGGCGCGCTTGTTGCCGTGCTTGTTGGAGTATGGACTGATGTGCTAGTGGGTCTACTAGTTGATATATCGGTCGGCGTACTTTCTAGTGCTTCATTTACATCCGTACAGGCATTATTGCTCCAACTGCTGGCTAGCGCACCTTCACGGACGGATCGAACGCGAAAGCACCAATGACCAAGCGGCTGATCCGTGATTCGATATTCTTCAGCCGAGACAATTTCAACCGGTGCCCAGTTCGTCTCCGCCGACCAAGTCTCGAGTTCGTATTGAGTCACATTCTCGACAGCGGACCACGTAACTAAAAATTCTGAATCATACTCTGGCCAATTGACAATGTTATCAACCGTGGGTGCAAGAAGCTGCTCTGGAATAACTGGCGTTGGCACAAGCGTTGGTGAATCAGGTGAATTATAAAATCGGACAAATGCTGCTTCCGAGGGAACTCCTGCACCATTCACAATGAAGAGCATGTAATATCCCGGCGGCGCAATTGCAGCATGGTCTGGTGCATCGATTGTCAATAATTGTCCATTCTGATCAAATGAAAGCGGGACAAATCGCTGATCCATATTGGTTGAGTGAGTCACCGAGGAAAGTCGAACTAGATTAACCTGCGCGATGTCGCGTGCATTGGCGGAACTCACATCGAACGTGCGTCCATACGCAACGTTCTGCGGCGCAAAATCAATGCTTGGGCGGTCTGCTAATTGTCCAGAACCGTCAGCTTTGAAGAGATATGGTGGTGAAAAAATTTCGGCACTATCCGCTTCATATCCAACTTGCGTACAGGGTAGGCAATATCCACCACCGCCACTCCAAACTTGCCCATTCGGCAGCAACAAAGCCGTCGAGTGATATTGTCGCGTTACTTGCGTACTTGCCATGCTCGTCCATGCAAATGTATCAGGATCCCAAAGTTCCGCCGCATAGACTGGATTGTTCATATCAATAAGCGATTCACTGCTGCTTAACCCGCCACTAACGAGTACTTTGCCATCGGCCAAAATGGTGCCATTATGCTGTCTGCGGTCATACTGCATGGGCGGTAGCTCTGTTACTTCGCCACTTTGTACATCTAACAGCACTGCACTATTTTGTGCGGTGATACCCCCCCCCGCAATCATGATTTTGCCCACATCATACATGGCATAAATTCCATAATGTCGGTATAGTTGGTCGCGCCTCCCTATATCAGTCCATGCACCGGTGTTGGTCGTGTCCAGAAAGCGCATGTCAGGGCTAGGGCCAAAAAGTAGCGCCCGTCCATCTAAAGTCGGCTGAATCCAGTGATAGTAGCTCATCGTCAAATCGAGTGGCGCGGTGCTCAATGCTCGCCATGAATTTTCGGCGGACCACACTTCTGGTATCGAGGGGCTACCACCAATCACCAGCATTTCTTCATTAGGCATTGCGGCCACCGACGGATACCAGCGCGAATAGCTCATGCTGCTAGCGCTAGACCAGCGATTATCTTGCCAAGAAAAGATGTTTGTTTTGTCGATTGGCTGCGCATCGGCAATGTCTCCGCCCGCAACAAAAAGCGAACCATCGGCAAGGTGCGCGTGGCCGCTACAGAACATATCGCTATTTGTGTCTGGATTGTAGGAGAGATGTACATTTGTGGCTGGATCCCATAGATCCGTACGCATGGTGCTAGAGTCATTTAGGTGCGGATCGCCATCGAAATCGTCTGGCGTGGCGTCCCACGTTAAAAGTTTGCCATTGGGCAAAAGCGATGCATGAATCGCGACAACGGGCCAATCCATAACCGCCGACCACTGCCCAATTATCGAGGGATCATCAGCAGCTATATCTTGCACAGCTGCTGTTGAGAATGCTTCTATTTTAGATAACCCTGATTCAGATGCATTCTCTGCTATGCGATGTATCGGACGTGCATAGGCTTGCGTAGAACCATGCAACAGTAATGAGACAAGTGCCAAAATGCTGATGAGACTAGCTAGGTCTTTTCGAATATAGTCTTTTTGAATATATAGGTTCATTGGGTTTTTGAGGTGTAACACTCTTACTTGTAAAGTAATATACGATATGAATCCTCTCAGTACTGCCAATGCAATACCGTAAGGCATTGATTATCGTAATATTCTAACATACATCTTTCATGGTTTAGTGTTGCAAAATGCTATTACATTATGTCCGCTGAGGTGAGATAGCCATGCTGAATTTATTGAGGTAAATAATTCATTGAGAGATTCGGGGGTGTCAGCCTTCTCGTTTAGCGCATTCCTGAGTATAATCAGTGACTGTATATCTGAGTAACATTAAGTGTAAGTGTAGTGAAGAATCTTGTTCCCAAGCAGAGCGTGAGAAACCAAAAGGCTCTATTTTTATACTTTACGTTCAGACTCTATAGGTTCAGACTCATAATCTGAGTAGCCGCTCATCGATGTACATAAACTTTTAGCTCAACGTAATGAGGAACAATGGCGAATTTCCCATACAATTACTGCCCTGTCTGTGCCGCCAAATTGGATGAAGGCTATATTTATGGCGACGTACGTCAGCACTGTTCTACTTGCGATTTTGTGCGCTTTCGCGATCCCAAGGTTTCAGTTATTGGCGTGGTAACAATCAGCGACCGTATATTAATGACTCAGCGCGCGGTGGATCCGCAAAAAGGGAAATGGTCTCTTCCTGGTGGCTACATGGACGCAGGCGAGATGCCTACTTCCGCGCTCAAGCGAGAATTAATGGAAGAGGTAGGGCTTGAGGTTGAGATCGGAAACCTGATCGAAATTTTTCCGCTCACGGTGGAGGCACCAAATAAGGCTACCGAAATTATCAACGATTTGTCAGTAAAAGTGCCGCCAATTAACGATAGGCTAATTGAAAGCACGCTTGCGCATGAAACCGTGGGGATTGTGCTTGCGTTCGAAGCTTGGCCTGCAAGTAGACAACTACAGACGCTCGAATCGAACGATGATGTGAGCGATTCCGCATGGATGAATTGGTCCGAATTGCCGCAAGACAACCTTGCTTTTGCATCAACTAGGGTGCTGCTTGAAGAGTGGCATTCAAAAAATAAAAATAACTGTAAATAGAATAGAGAAATAATACAAATGAATTCAGAAAAGAAAACATATTTTGTTACGGGTGGATCTGGCTTTTTGGGGATCAATCTAGTGCGCCACTTGCTTGCAAATGGTCATAAAGTAATCACGTACGACATCATCGAGTTTGACTACCCCGAACGTGACCAAATTACCTCTATCGTTGGAGATATCCGTGATGCTGATGCGGTCAACCGTGCGCTGGACGGTGCCGATATCGTAATCCACACTGCGGCTGCGCTGCCACTTTATTCAGCAGAGGATATTTATAGCACAGACATTGACGGGATCCGCATTATGTTGGAAGAATCGTACAAACATAATGTTGAGCGCTTTATTCACGTTTCGTCAACCGCTGTTTATGGCATTCCGGATCATCACCCGCTTGATGAAAATGATAAGCTAGACGGCGTTGGCCCGTACGGGGAATCGAAGGTGAAAGCCGAGGAGATCTGCCAAGACTTCCGCGATAAAGGCATGTGCGTGCCGATTATTCGACCAAAGTCGTTTGTGGGTCCAGAACGGTTAGGCGTTTTTGCGCTTTTCTATGATTGGGCGAAGGATGCGAAGAGCTTCCCCGTACTGGGCGATGGCAGCAATCGCTATCAACTGTTAGACGTTGAAGATCTTTGTGATGCGATATACCTCGCCGCGACGGTTGATGCGGAGAAGGCAAATGATACTTTCAATATTGGTGCCAAAGAATTTACAACGCTGAAAGAAGATTATCAAGCTGTGTTAGACTACGCTGGTTTTAACCGCGACATTATCAGCTTACCTGCCGCACCGATGATTTGGACGCTGCGCATTTTAGAAAAGTTTAATTTGTCACCGCTTTATAAGTGGGTGTATGAAACTGTGACAGAGGATTCTTTTGTCTCGATTGAGAAAGCCGAGCGAGTACTTGGCTATGCGCCAAGATATTCGAATAAAGATGCAATGGTGCGCAACTATCAGTGGTATATCGACAATCTTGAAAGTTTTGAAGGACAATCGGGCGTTTCGCATCGCGTGCCGTGGAAGCAGGGTGCGCTCGGGATTGCAAAGGCTTTCTTTTAAAGAAAAATAAAATTATGAAGCCGATTACGACTTTTAACGCCCATACAAATTACGTTCTCTGTCTGCGCTTTTCGGCGGATAGCCGCACGCTCATCTCTACCGGTATGGACAGTCAGATTAACTTTTGGTCTGTGCCAGAATGGACGCATGTGAAGACGCTAAGTGAGCACGAAAAAAGCGTAAACAGCGCAGCACTCTCGCCCAATCAAAGCACGCTTGCTACCGGATCTACTGATAATACGGTGCGGCTTTGGTCATTCCCAGAGGGCAAATTGCTGCATACGTTGCAAGATCGCAAAAAAGTTGTCGCGACGGTTGCCTTTTCGCCAAATAATGAGTGGATCGCTTCTGCATCCTATAGTGGTCGCGTGGCAATTTGGACGCCTGATGGGCAAGAGGTTATTGCATTTCGAGCAAGTGAGAAAAACGTCGGTTCTCTCGCTTTTAGCCCAGACGGCAAAACGCTTGCCACTGCTGGGCTAGGCGATGATATTCAGCTTTGGTCTCTGCCGGAGTGTGAACAAATAGACACGTTGACTGGTCACAAAACTGCGGTTGGCTCTCTGCAGATGATCGACGAAGGGCGCATGCTGGTTTCGAAGGGTCATGAGGGGACTCTGCGTTTTTGGGATACCGCAACTTGGCGCGAAACGCGCTGTCTCGACCTATCGGGTAAGGGCGCACGCGGCATTGCCATTTCGCCAGACGAGCGCACGCTTGCCGTCAGCATGGAGAGCAAGATTGAGTTGTGGAATCTGGGCAACTTGGCCTTTCAGAAAGAGATTGAGGTCGAAGCCAAGGCGCTCTACGGCATGACGTTTTCGCCGGCGGGGCGTTGGCTTGCGGTTGGCGCGGCGGACAAGAAGATCCGCGTATGGGATATGAGTTAGGAATTGTTTAGGTGTACTGTTGAAGATGAATTTTTCTGCTGCCACGCTTGAGCGGATTTATGATTATACGGCGCGTCGACTTGTTTGCCCGGTTGAGATTCTGACAAGCGGCGAGACGCACGTGATCACCGCGATGCCGCCAGACGACGATAATTTTATGCGGTCGACTGCGCTGCGCAAGCCCGATGCGATCTGCGTCACCCAGCTTTCGTCCGCTGCGATATTGCGCGCCAATGCCCAACCAACTGCGGCGGTTCAATGCTTTCTGCAGCACGTAAAGAAGGCCCATCCGTTTGATCCCGCAGCGGCTGCGAGGTCTGCGGGGGTTCATCTCCAAGCCGATGCAGCTGAACCGTACTTTTATTTAAATGCAGAAGATTTTCGACCAACCCAAGAGGCTTCAGTCCGGCAGCTTTCGGGAGCAGACGCCCCGCTGTTGGCCGAGTTGCACGCGGCTATCCCCAAAAATATGCGTTGGTTTGTCGGGATTGATCACCCTATTATTTTTGGCTGCTTTACGGATGATGGCACGCTCGCAGCTGTTGCCAGCCACTTTCTTTTTGAGGCCGAGCGGATTGCGGCGGGTGGGGTGTTGACACATCCTGACTACCGTCGCCACGGTTATGGGCGTGCGGCGACATCGGCAATTATGGCGTGGGCGATTGAGCGTGAGTGGGTGTGCGAATGGAGCACGTGGGCCGGGAATAATGGCTCGTACAACATTGCGACCTCGCTTGGCTTTACTCACTTTCTCACTGAGACTGACTATGTTGTGAGCGCGTAATAGCCTCTACGGCCTGACCGCGTACTGCACGTTGCGCCAATCACCTTCTACGACAAAATAGATTCGAACCTCGCCCGTTGCAAGCTCTTCTGCACGTTGCCCGACGTATTTAGTCCCCGCTTGTTGAAAAGAGAATTCGCCTGAGTTTGGCACAAATCCATCGGCAAAGATGACTTTTTGCAGTGCTGCACCTGGATTAAACTGGATTACCTGAAATCGTTCTGCGTTGCTCAGCAGAATTGTTTCGAGCGTGATGGAAATTAGTTGGCGTGTTGGCGTGGGTAGCGGGCTACGCTGTGCTTGGAGCGGCACAGCTTGTCCGCTGGTTGCGAGCAGCGATCCGCCGATGAGTAGGGCCGCAATCAGCGCCAACACTTTACGTTTTGATAGAGTAATTTGTATGACCTCTTTTTGATCCATTTTGACCTCTTGGTTATGAAGGATGAGCTGCCCAGTATAGATTTTGGGCGCTGCACATTTGTCCAACTTGTTTAGGGTCGTGCTTACTCAACAACTAGACTATTATTTGAAACCTTACATATGCTCAAAAAGATTTTGATTGTCTCGTATCCAGTGGAATAGTCGACTCACACCCTCTTTTACGGAGACCTTTGGCTTCCATCCTAGCTCGTCAGTTGCCTTGCGGATGTCGCTGACATAGACAGGCTGATCGCCCGGTCGCCAATCTGCATAGGTAACGGGAATCGGTTCACCAAGCAGCGCTTCCAAAAGTGGACCAAATTCGCGCCAGATGCTCATCGTTGTCTCCGCTCCCCCGCCAATATTGTAGATTGTGCCCGCTGTTTCGTCGATGTTGTGGACAAGTGCTTGATACGCATCAAGTAGATCATCAATAAAGAGCACATCGCGCACCTGTTTCCCATCTCCATAAATGGAGATAGAACGCTTTTTAAGGGCCGCAATAATGAACCACGCGATCCAGCCTTGATCCTCAATCCCAAACTGACGATATCCATAAATGCAGCTTTGTCGCACCACAATTGTACGCAGCCCATAGATGCGTGCATAGTCGCGCGTGTACTGATCCCCGGCCCCTTTGGAACAGCCATAGGGTGAATGAAAATCCAGCGGCTGTGTTTCTGGAATGCCGTACGGTTTATTCGCATAGAAATAGCGTTCGTCGTCTTCAATGATTTCTAATTCTTCCATGCCTCCATAAACTTTGTTTGTACTTGCGTAAATAATTATTGGATCATTGCCTACCTGTCGGGCTGCTTCCAACATGTTAAATGTGCCAAGCGCATTGGTCTCAAAATCTGCTCGGGGATCCGTTACCGAAGTTGTGACGGCAACTTGTCCCGCCAGATGATAGATGTGGTCGGCCCCTTTCACAGCGGTGGTCATGGCATCGATGTCCGCAATATCACCCTGAATTATTTTGATAGAATCGTTGCCATGTTTTTCTTGAAGCCAGGACAGGTTGGCGCTACATCCGGAACGAGATAAGTTGTCTAGAATTGTGACTTGATGACCTTCGGTCAAGAGTCTGTTTGTCAAGTTAGAGCCAATAAACCCAGCGCCGCCCGTTACGAGGATTTTCTTCGATGTCATAAATCTTTTGTCTGCCTTATCCATGGTTAATTGCGCGTTTATATGTTTCAATGGTCTTTTGCACAATTGCGGTAGTAGACCATTCATTCTCTAATTTCATCTTGCCGTTCTGGCCCAGCGTATTGTTCAGATCTTCATCTTTGAGTATGGCAACCACTTTGTCGGCCAGTGCTTGCGGATCGCGCGGCGGGATTAAATACCCCGTTATGCCATCATCAACCTGCTCGACTAGTCCTCCAACGGCTGTTGCGATAACTGGCTTTGCAAAATTATATGCGAGCGAGATGATAGCGCTTTGGGTCGCTTCGATATAAGGTAGGACGACGACGCTTGCTTGGCTGAATAGTTGGGCCTTTTCGTCATCCGCGTCTATATATCTGTTATGCACAATAAATTGTTCTGGCGAGTCCATCATAGCTCGATAGCGTTCAAAATTTTCACCTTCACCCGCAATAACAATTTTTATCTCAGGAATCGTAGCACGAATAAGAGGTTCTGCCTGAATCAAATATTCCAGCCCTTTGTATTCCCATATGCGTCCAAAAAAGAGAACGTACTGGCCCTTCTTCTTGGTCTCTGGCTGCTGGGTTGGATCGCCGTACGCCATTAAGGGTATAACGTCAATCTGCTCTGCTGGGTAGTTTAATACATCGCTAATGATAGGTTTCATCTTGCCATTATGTGCAATAATTCGGTCGGCAAGACGATAGCCAAAATCTTTGACCGCTTGTGGAGTCTTTTTTGAAACATCATCGCCTATATGATCTCTTGGATCATGAACCGAGATGACTAGTGGATATTTACGTAAAAACCACAGAGTTAGCGAGAACCAAAGATGGGCATATTGATAATGTATTATATCTGGGTTGTAATGATTTATTGCTTTAACTAGTTGTCTCATGCTGCGAATGTTGCCGACTGGATCGCGTAATCTTGCTAGCTCAAATGGTTGATAATTTACTTTTGAACTAAGCCTTTTTTTATAGGCTGCTACTTGATAATCGGGTAGCATGAGACATACTTCTATGTTATCTTGCTCGCTTAATGCAGAGGCAAGCCGCGTATTTAACTCCGCATCACAAAAAGAAATTATTAGTACTTTCATAATTTACTCAGTAATAATATGGTTTATTGTTTAAATAGTTGTGAATTACTATTTTATACTCTGGCGCAGCACGATATAACATTTTTACTTCGAGGTAAACGCTTAAGGAAAATGTTATATCGTGCTACTAGGCATATATATGTAGTATATGCTTTTTTGTTGTATATAAACCTTGTATAGATAGCACACTTTCCTGTCAATTTTATTGTTTCCTTATCTCGACTTTGTACAATTTTAGTCAATTCATTTCGAGATTTGACAGGGTTTCATCTGTACAGCGCACGTGGAGGGGACGTTCTTTTATGCCGTTGCTCTTAGGATAGAGACGCACTGAGAATGCTTCATGCCAATACATCTATATTTTAAGCATACTGATGGTATGTTAAAGTATGTACATAATCATGACCATAAGTGTAAACTTAAGAACAAACATTGTTAAATTAAGTCCAGTAAGCACGCCCCGTGCGGGTTCATGGCTGAAAAGAGCCGCACGAGTCGTGCTCACTGGACGGCTTAAGCCTACACCTATGTACTCATGACTATTTACATAGCGGTAAATAGATACAGCGTCACTTCTTATTGAATAAATCGTCTTGATGCTTGTGCTCTTTGGGCGCTTGCGGCCATACTATATATTCTATTTTTTGGAATGGCATAAGCTCGTTCCTGCGAAGGTAGGGAATACAACTCCCATCGTTGTCGTGCCCCAGCGCTGTTATGGTATATAGCATCCACTTCGTAAGCTGTATCCATATCATTGAGTATCTGTAGAGTCCTGCTAATCTTGTCCTCGCGCAGGCGGGGAAACTTGCGTAAATGACAATGAAGCTACTTTTCTATCTAAAATTCTACGGTAGCTACTTATAGCTTCGGTGTTGCGTACTCAACTGGCGCTACCGCTAATATTCCAAAAAAATATATACACCTCTTAAAATATAGGCTAGTAGATGATGACCAAATGTAAAAAGTTGTCATAAAAATTGTGATGATTATTAAGATGGATACTTTACTGCGCTAAAGATATAACTATCTAATAAACACCGTTTGTTACGGATTTGAAAGGATCGTAGAAAAAATAATATATTACAATCGACTTTAACGAATCGGCTAATTGACCTACAGAATCAGGGCTAGGTTAGTCTATACTTGAATATCAAACAGACAACACACTCAACCAATGGATAATAGATTCAGCTAGTTTGACACTGTTACTATCCAGTATAAAAATTGATAAGTCTATCAATTGCGTTGAACGCATCTCGCTCAGCAGATAGCAACGAATCTAAATTAGGAATATAGAATGGAACTTAAACAATATTGGGATATCATCTGGCGACGCAAGTGGCTGATCCTTACTACGCTGCTAATTAGTTTGACGGTGGCATCAGTAGGCACATTCGCGACCGCTCCGATTTATCGAGCCGCAACGACTTTACGTATTGCAACGGCAACGGAAGGCTCTGTCGGGAACGTTCGGTATGATTTGAACTATGCAGATCGACTAATGAAGACCTATGAGAATATCGCAACTAGTGCGCCGATTATATACCGATTGGATCAAGCATTTGGAAATGTAGAAAGAGATGCGTTAAGCATTGAGACGGTTGCAAATACTGAACTTATGTTGATTCAGGTTGAGGATACTGATCCAGCTCGTGCTGCCGATATTTCCAATATGGCCGCAGATTTACTTCTGCTAGAAATGAAAAATAGTAGAGAACAGAATCAGTCGCTTCCTGAACAAATCGAAGAGGAGATGAGCACAATCTCTAGTGAAATCGATGAAGCTCGACTGGCTTATGAAACCATATTAGAAACCGAAGATGCTGACTCGGAGGTTGCGTTAGAGGCAGAACGAGTCCTTCGTGTAAAACGCGATTTTTATGCATCACTTTTGTCCACCTCTGCCCAAGCCCGCCTTGCAGATTCTGCGCAAGAACGAATAGCCAGCATCACCATACCAGCAGGTATCCCAGAAAAACCTGCACGACCAAATGTTCCGCTTAATCTTGCATTAGGTGCATTCCTTGGCCTTCTGGGTGGTTTAGGCCTTGCCTTTGTTTTTGAGAACTTCGACAAAAAATTGCACACGCGCGAACAAGTTCAAGCCGCGTTACAGTTGCCCACATTGGGCCGGATCCCGTCGGTTGACCTAAATAAAGGTGGGAAGTATGGCGCGCCGCTAGAAGAAGCATATCGTAGACTTGGTGCAAATGTATTGTCCTACACGCGACAGGCTGATCACAAAGTGTTTGTAGTTACAAGTGCATTAACTGGTGAGGGAAAAAGCACTGTATCTGCTAATCTAGCTTCTTCTTTAGCGTATTCAGGCTTGAATGTTGCCATTGTTGATTGTGATTTGCATCATCCATCCTTGCATTCGCTGTTTAACATTTCGAACGAACGGGGTTTAACGTCAGTTCTTTCGAAACAGACTAGCTTGTCTGATTCATTACAGAAACCACCGCTGCTTCATGTGAGCGTTCTGTCTAGTGGCCCGATTTCAGCTAATTTATATGATACGAGACAACAATCTCCAACTAATGGCGTCATGCGGCGAATGCACCCTGGACAGGTTGAATTATTGAGCACCGCACAAATGGTTGCAACAATCGATTCATTGCGCGCACGTTTTGATATTATATTGCTAGATACTGCGCCGCTATTAGAAGTAACAGATGCGGCCGTACTCTCTCCTTTAGCTGATGGAGTTATTCTAGTAGCGGATTTGCTTCAAGCCGAGCAAGATATTCTACGCGAGGTTCGTCAGCAATTAGATGATGTAAACGCAAATGTAATTGGCTGTGTATTGACTCGTGATAACAGTAGCTTAGCCTATTACAAGAGCCTAAATCGTCAGAATAATAAAGCACATTTAGGGAACCAACCTAACTATTCGACTATGCCGAACCAAGCATACGGTAGCTACATTGCTATGCCATCAGAGCTAACACAAGTGACTAGAAGCATAGAGAACGGGGCGGTAACACAGTCGGTCAAAGAATTACCTCCATCTTCATAATATAAAAATGAGATAGGTATAACTTTAAGCCGGTCAGCAAGCACACCTAGTACAGTTGGGCGTAAGTAACTATACAATAGTAACTATATAACGCCAGTAAGTTAAGGGTTTGCACTGCTCCCTAAGACATTTTGCATGTCTAATTTTTATATTATAGTAGTCTGATTTTTCCGTTTTGGCTGTTTGCAGTGGACTCAATAATGGCGTAGATATCATAGCGATTAAGCGCTTTATGTTTGATCATGAAAATCTTACGCACCGTGCTATTTGTGTCCATGCTTAGTTCTGCCGAGACATGCGTCTGGTTTGAGTAAGCTTATTGTCTGAACTATTTGGTATGTACTACACAGAGAATTATATATAAATGGCACTTGCAAATCGAACAATTAATCCTATATGGATACAAGCACTTGCGGTAATCGCAGTTGGAGCTATGCTCGGGCTTGTTCCATTGTTTATAGGGAAAGTAGATGTTGGTCTTGTGCCGATTGTATTAGCCGCATTTACCCTTCCCTTTGTGGCACTCATTTTTGGAAATCTAGAAAAGTTATTGCTAGCCGCGATCCTTCTAGAAATGCCAATTCGTATCGATAAGTCATTTTTTTATATTGATAGAGCCGAAGATGTCGCAGCCATAGGTGGGCTATACGTCTCTTTGACCACTATCTGCCTTGCTGGATTATATGCTCTATGGATATCTAGATCATTGGGGCAGCGGACAAAGGCGGATCTTAAAGAACCCTTTGTATCAGGCGTTCGTCCTGCCATGGTGCTGTATGTCGCAATTTCTTTGCTCTCAATCTTGGTGGCGCGTGACAAGTTGATCGCACTTTTTAGTGCGAATCTATTGTTTCAAGCTTTTTTGGTCATGGTATATATTGCCTTCAATATGCGCACACGCAAGGATATTGAATTCTTATTGCTTGTTCTGGCATTTTCTGCTTGTCTACAGGCTTTAATTATGCTTTTTTTAGTTGCCACAAAATCCTCTTTCAAGATAGGCACAATTTATGCTCGTGTTGACTATACTTATGGAATGCGCGTTGCTGGCACAATAGGCTCGCCCAATAACACGTCCCATTACTTTACTTCGCTGCTCGCACCGCTGTTGGGGTTGATGCTCTCTCGTGCAAAGCGCTGGTATAAACCATTGATTGCAATTGTGTTTGTGCTTGGAATCGTTGCGCTTGTTGTAACCTTTTCACGTGGTGGTTGGCTTGGGTTTGCAATTTCAATGATGGTATTGATTTTCATCGGATGGCGCATGGGATTGCTTCCGATTCAAGTAATTATCTTCGTGGGATTCGTATTTGTGCTTGTGTTTTTCAGCTTTCAAGACCTGCTTATGGCACGCCTTATTGGTAATGATTCTATTTCACAAAATGCAGTGGAGGGTCGCATTCCGCTGCTCGCTTTGGCCGTTGAAATGATTCGTGATCACCCGTTTAGAGGTGTTGGTCTTAACAATTTTTGGATCGTTTGGGATCCCTATCTCGATACAGACTATAGCGGTATTTGGTTACATATTGTCCATAATAAATTTTTATTGGTCTGGGCCGAAACAGGTATAGCGGGTATAGTAGCCTTCTTCGCATTCTTGGGCACGAGTCTCTTTCAATGTTGGAGGATTATAAAGTCTGGAGATGAAGTTTTTGCACCGATTGCTCTGGGCTTCATGGGCGCTATGTTTGGTCGAATGGCGCATATGAATTTTGATATTTTCAATAGTCGGGCTGACGTCGAAATCATGTGGGTATCGGTAGGTATCATTGCCGCTATGTTTGCCATTATTCGCCGCGAAGAGTTGGCCAAGAAAAAGAATCTTGAGTATTACGTCTAATCTGGCTATGCTCAAGATAAATGAAGAGATAAATCATAATAATGGAACAATCAGCCGTTGGAAATAGCGCAGTAATACGTGTCGCGCGTAATGCTGCCTCAATATTGGGTAGCAACATTTTGGTGCGCGCGACAACCTTTGTGATTTATGCGCTCATGGCACGACATACAGGGGTTCGTGAATTTGGTCAGTTTTCTCTGGCACTCACATTACTTTATACGTTCCATATATTCGCTGTTGCTGGGCTTAAAACATTAACTGTTCGAGAAGTGGCTAAAGATCATTCACAAGCATACATGCATCTATACAATGCAAGTGTACTAGTTCTGATTACATCTACCCTTAGTCTCATTGGTATTGTTTTTTTAACCAGAGCGCTCGGGTATAGTGCAGACACGAAAAACATTATTTTTGCTGTGTTTATTGGCTTACTACCATATGCACTTTCACAGATCTGTGAAAGCATCTTTCAGGCATGGGAAAAGATGCACTATATCGCTTATGCCAACGGTCCAATGCATCTACTTAAAGCGATAGCGGCATACTTGTTATTGATTAATGCATTTGATGTGATTTACGTTGCCTATGCGGTAGCCGCTGCATACTGGGGTATCTTGTTGATCGAGTGGTTTGTATTGATTTCAATGAAGCCAAAAACAAAAGTTCGGATTGACTTTAGGTTTATGAGCACTTTAGCCCGACGAGCGGTCACATTCCTTGGGATTGAAGGTGTCTATGCTATCAATACAAGTATTGGCGTTCTTGTGCTATCAAAAATGTTGAGTGAAGAAGCTGTCGGTATCTACAGTAGCGCGATGCAAGTAACTGTTCCACTTGGAATCATTATTAACGATCTGGTCCACAGTGTTTTTCCAATTATGTGTCGAAAATACGATGAAGGTATGGTTGGCCTGAGTTGGGTCGTTGAACGGTTGCTTGAAGTATTGATAGTACTGGTATTACCAGCTATTGTAGGTATTAGCTTATTAGCTGATCAGGTACTGATGCTGCTTTACAATAATCCTGAATTTCTCTCTGCCACATTTGTGCTACGAATATTAGTCTGGTGGTCATTAGCAAACGCAATTATTACTGTTCTTGGTCAGGTTTTGTGGGCCAGTGACCGAGAAAAGAAATCGTTAATCATTGCGGTTACGGCTGTTTCGGTAAATCTGCTGGGTAGCTTAATTTTCGTTTATTTCTTCGGTCTTGCAGGTGTTGTCGTAACCGCAATTATTGTGGCCATTGTTACTCTAATTCAGCACTATTTGCCAGTTTCGGAACTAATATCAACCACTAAGTTTATTCCTATCTTTTGGAAGCCGATTGTCGGTGTTACTGGAATGACAATTGCATTATTGATGGCAAATAATAATCCACTTTTCATATCGATTACTATTGGTGCCGTTGTTTATACGCTCATTATAGCTATTTTATATCTTTGGTCATATGGTGGATTAAACGAAATGAAAATTCATCTTTTAAATCCCAGTACATAGCATACCCGACCATATAATCAAATAACGGCTCTTTGAATCAGCAATTGTACAAAAATGGTAACCTATGAATCGCTCGGCATAGATTTTAAATTAGTATCTATCTCTTGGCACTCCTATCTGTTTTCTATAAACAAAATAGATTTATTGATAATTTTTAAGGCAATTTATGAAAGCAGTACTACTAGCATTTAATAATGGTGACTTAGCTGCTTACTTGGCTTCCTCTGTGGTATTGGAGGCAGATACTACGCTGCTAATAGACAAGAAATTAGCAGCAGAAGGCGCAAATCAGCTTGATCCATCAGTTAAGCTTTTCGTGCATACCAAACCACGTTTACGCGAACCCCTAAAACAGATTAAATTTGTCTATAAGCTCGTCAGGCAAATTCGTCGCCTGGATCCAGATGTGCTACATATACAGATCGGTCATTTATGGTTTAATCTAGCATTGCCATTTTTGCAAAAATATCCAATTGTTACGACCGTCCACGACCCGCGCGACCATGTCGGTGATGTTGAAACGCAAAAGACGCCGCAATTTATCAAAGATTACGGGTACAAAAGTAGCGATTATATAATTGTTCACAGCATACAGATGAAACTACTTCTCATAGAGGCTGTTGGTATAGCAGAAGATCGAATCTCTGTGGTTCCACTAACAGCACTGGGGGATACATCGCTTGCACAAGAAGTGAATGAGGAGAAAAACACGCTCCTGTTTTTTGGTCGTATTTGGGAATATAAAGGATTAGAATACCTTATTCGAGCCGAACCACTTATTCGTAAAGAAATACCCGATGTGAAAATTGTTATTGCGGGGCGTGGAGATGAATTCTCGCAGTACGAAAGTATGATGGAGAATCCGGATAGCTTTATCGTACATAACAAATATATCACTAATGAACTACAGTCGGCTCTATTTCGACAAGCATCTGTTGTTGTGCTGCCTTATATTGAAGCAACGCAAAGTGGAGTTATTCCTGCAGCGTATAATTTTGCAAAACCAGTAGTGGCAACGCGTGTTGGAGCATTGCATGAGCAGATTGACGATGAGAAGACGGGATACCTTGTTGAACCACGTAATGTGGAAGAATTGGCAGAAAAAATTATTTACTTGCTAAAAAACGATACGGTTCGTCGTCAAATGGGCGCAAATGCTAAAGATAAATTAGAGACCGAATGGTCACCTAGTGCAATCGGCCGCCAAACAACTGCCGTATATAAAAAAGCGATTGATATTAAACATCCGGTTTTGGATAATTTGCTTAGTAGCGGCACAACTTAGCGGGTTTATGTAAATTCAGTACTTCACGAAAGTCTTTAAAATCTTCAGTTAGCACGCTCATGTGCGGCTGCTTTCTGGTAGATCCGCACGTGGGCGTGCTAACTGAACGGCAAATTGTGAACTACTAAAATTGTTAATATTTTGAGTAAAGGTGGCTGATTTTACATCTCCGCTAGATGAGCAAAAATCAAGATAATGAAGATAACATTAGCTCGCTTTTCACGACTATAAGAAAGTAACCACGTAAGAGCATTATTTATTATGTGGAATGTTGGATATTGATGAACAAAACGATTAAAGTTGCATATTTTTTACAAAGGTTTCCGGCTATTACCCAAACATTTATTGCTAGGGAAGCAGATTGGGTGCGAAAACATGATGTTGAGATTACGATCTTCTCTTTGCTTCCCCAAACAGATAAAGTTGTTCATAGCCAATCAAAAAGGTTAATGCCGTTTGTTGTACAGAGCCCATACATTTCACTTGCTATTATTCGGGCGCATCTTTTTTTTCTTCGAACCGTACCCAAACGTTATGCATATTCGCTTGGGAAATTAATTCGGCAGAATTATCGCGAACCACTGACTTTATTAAAAGGACTCGGTTTGTTTCCTAAAGTTGTCTATTTTGCTTATCTGCTAAAAGAGGGTGGCTTTGACCATATTCACACACATTTTATTTATATCGGGGCCATTGCAGCCGCCGTTGCAAGCGATCTGACGGGGATTGAATTTAGTGTACGCCCTCATGCTTTTGGTCTGTTTCAGCGTGATCAGAAGTGCGTACGAGAAGCGCTAGGAAGTGCGGATAAAATAATTACTATCTCAACTTATCATAAAGAATATATTATTGATTTGTGTTCCACTTTAAAAAAAGAGCAGCTCCACGTCGTTTATTGTGGGTTAGAAACAGATCTAATTTCGCCACGACCTGCCACCTCTCCTTCATCAACTCCACAAATCTTATCGATCGGACGAGCAATTGAAAAGAAAGGTCATGAATACCTGATAGAAGCATGTGCTCTTTTAGCTCAACGAGACATTGATTTTCACTGCCAGATTGTAGTGGGGCAAGATGATGCAGCGCGAAGATTACAGAAGCTTATTGATGAATTTAATTGTCGCGATTACATTACATTAGTGGGTGATAAGTCTCAAGAAGAAATCGTATCGCTTTACAATCAGTGTACTGTCTTTGCTCTTGCTTGTGTGATTGCAAGGGATGGTGATCGCGATGGAATTCCAAGCGTCTTAATTGAGGCAATGGCTTGTGAGGTGCCGGTAGTCACAACTCGCGTTGCTGGTATACCAGACTTAGTTGAGAATGAAGTAAACGGGCTGCTGGTTGAAGAGAGAAATGCATCAGAAATGGCCGATGGACTAGAACGCTTAATTAAGGATGAGCAACTCCGTAGTCGTTTTGGTGAACAGGCACGAAAAACTGTAATAGAGAAATTTGATATTCTCTCTGTTACCAAACAACTTGCAGATATTTTTCGAGCAAGTTAATTTTGATAACCGTTCAGGCCCACTCACCGATTGAGTGCCCGCCGCTAATGCTATAGCAGTAAGTACAAATGTTCACCATTAGTTAGCCACAAATTAAAATAAATGTAGATCTTCAGGATTTCATGTGGTTGACACTATAACCAATCATCGTGGGTCCTCTATGGCGAGTGCGTCGCACTGTTCGGAGAGTGATTCGAGCCAGAACCCATTGGTGGACAGTGCGATGCACTCTATCAACTACATAAGATCCGGTTGAACCATAAATGTTTCTACATAATAGAAACTTTCAGCATTAAATAATGTGCTTCGGCCATAGAGCAATTGTTCGTATAATTTAGAGAAAGGATTCTTTAGTAGGGCGTTTCCCTGAAGAAGCCCGCGTTAAAGAGTACTTACCTTGTGTATACTTATTTTTGGATGGCTTTACATCAGTGTTAAATCTAGGAAAAGGTAATTATGAATAAAGTAGACTCTTTTGATGAAATTTATAGTGATGGAAGCTATCTCGCCAGTAACCCTACCTGGCATGAGGAAGATTCACCATGGAAAGCATCACAAATACAGAAAATGCTCGACAGAAACTCTCTTACTCCTAAAACAATCTGTGAAATTGGATGTGGTGTTGGGGAAATTTTAAATACTCTATCCATTAATAATGAAAATACATCATTTTTTGGATATGAAATCTCGTCACAGGCGTTCGAACTATCTAAGAAAAAGACAAAGCCTAACTTGACATTTAAATTAGCTGATCTGCTTGAAGAGGATTCTGCTTATTTTGATATGGTAATGGCAATTGATGTGATCGAGCATGTAGAGGACTATTTTGGCTTTCTAAGAAAGATGCAAGACAAGGGGGAATATAAGATTTTTCATATTCCACTTGATTTGTCATTACAAAGGGTTTTCCGAGCATCCAAGCTTACCGAACTTAGACGTGGGCTAGGACACATTCAATATTTTACAAAAGAGACTGCGCTAGAAACATTGAAAGATACCGGGTATGAAATTGTCGATCATTTCTACACACCTGGTGCTTTGGAGCTTCCAGTTAAATATTGGACTCAGCACGTATGGAAATTACCAAGAAAACTAGCCTTTAAAATGAATGAAGATTTGGCTGTTAGAGTACTGGGTGGTTATTCATTGTTAGTACTTACAAAATAATATCCTGCACTTATCTAAACTATATACAAATAACAAATAACCTTGAATAGTATGTGTCGTTTATCACTTTTCCATTTGATCGAAAGATCTGATTTTCAGACATTACTTAATTTTTATGCAATGAGTATTTATTAATTACTTTGCTGTCAATTACTTAGTTGTCAATTACTTAGTTGGAAACCATGACGCACCGAATTTTGATGCTTTTAGAAAATAATGCCTACCCAACCGATCCGCGTGTCCGTAACGAAGCAGAAACACTTGTAAATGCCGGATACGAAGTGACAGTGATCTGTCCCAAAAAGGGCAATATGGACTCGTATGAACAGTATGCAGGGGTGCATGTACATCGTTTTCCTGCGCCGCCAGATGGTCAGGGCGCAATTGGGTACATGTGGGAGTTTGCCTATTCAACATTGGCAATTTTCGTTACGTCAATCTCCGTATTTTTTAAACGTGGCTTTGATGTCGTCCATCTACACAACCCCCCAGATGTACTTGTGGTAGTTGCTTTATTCTATAAGTTGATGGGTAAGCGTGTGGTTTTTGATCATCACGACCTAGCACCTGAAATGTATCAGGTGCTTTTTAAGAGACCAAAGAAGATTGTGCATCGTCTGCTGCTTTTTTTCGAGAAGCTCACATGTCGCACCGCCAACCATGTGATTGTGACAAATGCGTCATATAAACAATTAGATATTGACCGCAATGGAGTTTCTGCGCAAAATATAACAATTGTTCGCAATGGACCAAACGCAAAGTTTAAACCATTGGAGCCAGATCTTTCTCTCATTCGTCCTGACAGAATAACTCTTTGTTATGTAGGTGAAATGGGTCATCATGATGGGCTTGATTACCTTATACGTTCATTGGCTCTTCTTAAAGACGAGTTAAATCGTACAGACTTTTACTGTTTGTTAATTGGTAGTGGCAGCGCATGGGAAGAAGTGCATAAGCTAGCTTTGGACTTAGGACTTGATGATTATGTTGATTTTACCGGGCAAGTACTATTTGATGACGTAACTCGTTATTTAAGTTCTTCTGACATTTGCGTGGCACCCGAACCCGCCAATGAGTACAATAATCGTTCAACCGTTATCAAAATGATGGAGTATATGGCTATTGGCAAGCCTGTTGTTTCATTTGATCTGCCTGAGCATCGCTTCTCGGCTCAAGAGGCTTCCCTCTACGCCGAGCCAAATAATGAACTTGATTTTGCCCGAAAAATTGAGTATTTGATGGATAATTCTGCTGTACGTGACGAAATGTCTCGAGCAGGAATTGCACGTATACAATCGGATCTTAGCTGGTCACGTCAGGCCATGAAATTGTTGTCTGCTTATGAAGACGTTTTCCAGTACACCACTCAATCGCTCCCAACTGAAGATGTCATAAAATAAAATAAACGGGTGCCCACAAAATTGATTCCTTGCTGCATGGGCTCTGTTAACATTTTAGAAGAACAAACGGTGTAGAACCGCGCCTTCTTTTTCAAGAACAAGATTTAACATTTCTGACCTGAGAGTATTTCAATTGTGAAAAATCAACGTAAAAAAATATTGATGTTGCTAGAAAATAATGGCTATCCTGGCGATCCACGCGTTCAGCGCGAGGCGAATGCACTGACGGCTGCGGGCTATATGGTGTCGGTTATAGCGCCTCGTGAAGAAGCGAATGAACCTTGGCGCGAAGAGATTGAAGGTGTAATGGCCTATCGATTCCCTGCGCCATCAGAGGGTGAGGGCTTTCTTGGATATCTCTGGGAATATGGCTATTCCTTGATCGTCATGTTTATTTTGTCGTTGGTGGTGATATTCCAGCGTGGATTCCATATTATCCACTCGCATAATCCGCCAGATATTATGGTGCTTATTGCGCTGTTGTACAAGCCGTTCGGGGTGAAATACGTCTTTGATCACCACGATCTTTCTCCTGAAATGTATCATGCAAATTTTGGGGATGACGGAAACAATCTTGTTTTTGAGGCACTGGTTTTCTTTGAGAAACTTACTTGCAAAGTAGCAGATCATTTGATTGCAACCAATCAGTCATATAAAAATATGCAGATTGAGCGTAGTGGAGTATCTGCTGATAAGGTAACAATTGTGCGAAATGGTCCAAATCCTGACCGAATCCGTTTAGTCGATCCTGATCCAATGCTTGCTAATATGGGGAAGATCATCATCGGCTATGTCGGCGAGATGAGCCCACATGATGGGTTGGATTATTTGCTGCGGGCACTGCATCATCTGGCTTATGATCTAAATCGAACTGACTTTTATGCAGTTCTTATCGGAGACGGTACCGCCTGGGAGGGTTTGCACGATCTAGTGAAAGAGCTAGAGTTGGACGAATATGTTTGGCTGACGGGCTACGTCTCAACCGCAGATATGCTAGCTTACCTCTCCGCATCACACATCTGTGTAGATCCCGATCCGTACAATGAATTTAATGATCGCTGTACTATGGTTAAGATGACAGAGTATATGGCCTTGGGTAAACCCATTGTGGCTTTTGACTTAACTGAACACCGCGTAACGGCACAAAACGCAGCGCTATATGTAAAAAATAATGATGAGCTAGAATTTGCACGAAAAATTGTTCAACTTATGGACAATCCTGTTGCTCGTGAACAGATGGGCGTTTGGGGAAAAGCACGTGTTGAGCAGAAGCTTGCATGGAGCTTTCAAGCTGAATCACTTTTAAACGCATATGCGTCCTTAACAGATGTCGCCGTTAGTGAAAAAACGAAAAAAAATATTTAAGTACTACGAGGATCCATTATGAAATTTGAAATTATATATAATATGGTTAAGGATGTTCCATTCATCTCAGAGAGAAATGCCAAATACCTATATGAGTTAATAATTCGTGAAGAATTATCTGATATTTTGGAACTTGGGATCGCTCATGGTACGGCAACATGCTACATGGCGGCAGCATTGGATGAAATGGGTACAGGAAAAATAACATCTGTTGATTTGATTGAAACCGCAGATGCCTTTAAGCCATCTCCAGAAGAGCAGGTGGTCAACACTGGTTTAGATAAATTTGTTGAAATAGTTAGGATGCAAACTGGTTATAATTGGTTTCTTCATGACGAGATCAAACGCCAAACACAAAATGATATCTGTTCGCCTAAATACGATCTTTGTATAATAGATGGCCCCAAAAATTGGACAATTGATGGGGCGGCATTTTTTATGGCAGACAAACTATTGAAAGAGGATGGCTTAATTATCTTTGATGACTACCTATGGAGATATGACAGTAACAATCGTGATGCAACTGATGGCATAACACACCGGAGTCTGTCAGAACCGGAACAAAGCACTCCACAAATACAAGAAGTCTTTGAACTACTTGTAAAACAACATCCGAACTATTCTGAATTTACTGTGGATCCTAGTACTGGCTGGGCAACAGCACGAAAAGCAGTTTCAGACAATAAAACATATACAGTCACCTATAATCAGACAAATAAAGATGTTCTGACCGCTGTAGTGCAAGGGATGAAAAAGTTTGGTGTAGTCCGCAAATAATTCGTACGGAGCCTATAATACATCTCTTTTGTAAGTAATTTAGCACTATTTTGTAAGGAGTGACACTCTATTTCTCCTTATTCCGGCTAAAAACTAATAAGTTGGAATAGAATTGAAAGACACATTCTTCATTATTTATTGTTAAATAGTTAGTTGTAGCACTTAACGGCAATAAAGATGGAGGAATTTGTGAATAGCCTTTTCATACGTACCATCGGTAAGATGATAAAAGCAATTTTTTGCTTATCATCTTACCGATGTTTACGTTCACATACAAAGTATATAAATCTCATGCAGTTTACATACATATGCCGATTTTTGATTATCGCTAGCGTACTGTTTTGGAGTTTTGCTTTTTCTAACCCTGTTAAAGCACAAACTAATAACCCTATCGCTGTTGAAAATCAACAAATTGGCACAACAAGTTGGAACATTACACAATCCGCCGATGACTTAGCAAAACAAATAAAGGGATATGGCTCTGCTTCTAGCATTAATGTTGGCGACCGCATCAATTTTTACGTTTCTGTCGCACCGGCGCAATTGTATCAAATTGAAATCTATCGAATGGGATACTATGCGGGGAAAGGTGGGCGGTTAATGATGACCGTTGGACCACTTAGCGGTTCGCCACAAGCATTTCCGGGGCCAGCCCCCTTAACCGGCCTGATAGAATATGACTGGGCAGTTGGATATAGCTTGTCGGTTCCCAACAATTGGACTAGCGGTGTTTATATGGCAAAGCTAATCAATGCTGCCGGATTTGAAAACTATATTCCATTTGTAGTGCGTGATGACAACCGTACCGCAGATCTGCTTTATCAACAGGCTGTAACTACGGATCTAGCATACAATAACTTTCCGAATGTCCGTACCCCGGATTTAACTGATTCGAGCCAAATTGGTAAAAGCACCTATAACTATAATAGCTATGGTGCCAATACGATTGCGGGTAATACTCGCGCCGTAAAGGTTTCGTTTGATCGCCCTAACCCGGATGACGGCTCTGGACTGTTTTTCGAATGGGAATACCACCAAATCCGCTGGTTAGAGCGGATGGGATATGACGTTTCCTATTCGTCGAATATTGATACGCACGAGAATGGCATCAACCTACTAAACTATCGCGGGTTTATTTCTCCGGGGCATGACGAATACTGGTCCGCAAAGATGTTCGATGCGGCCGAAACCGCACGCGATTCGGGTGTGAATTTGGCCTTCTTTGGGAGCAATGCCGTTTATTGGCAAGTACGCTTCGAGCCTTCAAGCAATGGTGTGAGAAACCGAATTATGGTTTCATATAAAGATTATCTGCTTGATCCAGAAACTAATGCATCACTAGAGACTGTTCGCTTCCGTCACGCAGGTCGAGCCGAACAGCAGTTGATTGGGATTCAATATGTAACATATAATGGCTCTCCTTCAAATAATACTGAATTTATTCCTCAAAACTTAGCGCACTGGACATATAATAATACAGGATTTATCGAAGGTGATACTGTGTCGGGTATTGTTGGATATGAGGTTGATTTATATGATCCTAACTATCCGCTGCCTGTAAATCAGAATTATACACTCCTCTCTGCATCGCCCTTTGTTTCACAATATAGAAACACCGTAACGGCACACTCATCCATCTACCAAGCACCAAGCAATGCGTGGGTATTTGGCAGTGGCACAATGTCTTGGAGTTGGGCACTCGACAAAAGCGAATATATTGACCCGCGTATCCAACAAATGACAACAAACGTGCTCGATCGGTTTATCTCTGGTGAGCCACCCATTGTAACTGCGCCTATTAACCAAAGTAGCTTGGAGCAAGAAACGGTCTTGTTAGACATTATTGCCACCGATAGTACCCTAGATACGCTCACTTATAGTGCTGAGGGGCTACCTCCTGGGTTGTCGATCAATAGCAGTACCGGCAAAATATCAGGCAACATCAATGATGGCTCTGCTGCAAGCTACAATGTGACAGTTAAAGTATCTGACGGTGTACATGTTGTGAATGTCTCTTTTATATGGACAATTCTTAGCGTAAATCAATCACCAACGATTGTAGCACCAAATGCACAAGTAAATATCGAACTGGACACCGTTTCACTTACTATTGACGCAGCGGATGAAGATGATGAAGCAATATCATATAGCGCGTCTAATCTACCTGACGGATTGGCGATCAACGCCACGACAGGAAAGATTACAGGTACGATTGCCTCGGGTGCAGTTGGCGTCTATACCGCCGTTGTGACAGCAACTGACGATATTGCCAATGCTGTTACTTCGTTTAGTTGGACAGTAAACGCGCTGGTAAACGAGGAGCCATTATTGACGGTTCCTGCTGACCGGACGAATAGTGAAGGTGATCTAATTTCGCTCGCTATTGCAGCCACCGATCCAAATGGCGATTCATTAACCTACGGTGCTACAGGATTGCCCGAAAGGTTAACAATTAATTCCGCAACGGGTCTGATATCAGGGGCGCTTTCAATGGCTAGCTCGGGCTCTTATAATATCACGATCTATGTCACTGACACTGTGCAAAGTGTTTCAGATACATTTGTGTGGGATGTCAATAATGTCAACCAGCTTCCATCTATTGCGAATCCAAATGCCCAAATAAATAACGAAGGCGATGCCATTTCGCTCCAAATTAATGCGAATGATCCAGATGGTGATTCACTCAGTGTGAGCGCCACAGGGTTACCAACTGGACTATCGATTGATAGATTTAGCGGTACAATAATTGGCACGCTTGGTCCAACAAGCGCCGGTACTTATAACGTGCTTATCGAAGTTAGCGATGACTCCGATATAAGCAGCACCTCCTTTATATGGATGGTTAATGCCTTAAATGAAGCGCCAACTATTGACGAGATTGAATTGCAAGTAAGTGCTTCAGGTACAACGATTGCATTGCAAACAGTAGCTGCTGATAGGGATAATGATCCTTTGACTTATACAGCAACCGACCTACCACCAGGCTTGTCCATAAATGAACGTACAGGGCTTATATCGGGAGTAATTCCACTAAATGCTGTGGATATCTCCTATAATGTTAGCATTATTGTAGATGATGGACGCCTCATTGCTACAACTACATTTGTATGGTCGGTGAGCAATGCAAATGATGCGCCTGTGATAACGCCTCCAAGCAATCAGACGACTACCAGTACAGAGGGGGAGACGATTTCGCTTACCATCGTTGCCGTAGATTCAAATAACACACCACTGACTTTTTCCGCTACTGGTTTACCAAACGGTCTGGCTATTAACAGCACGT
>Ga0209303_1000299_pt1 | contig 41859 bp, 36 predicted proteins | sample SidtaG_3_FD_187449 | JGI IMG/M metagenome (GOLD analysis project Ga0209303, IMG submission 187449) | Marine algal microbial communities from Sidmouth, United Kingdom - Sidmouth_Asex1 metaG (SPAdes) (version 2) | ecosystem: Host-associated > Algae > Red algae > Unclassified | place: Sidmouth...
GCTCCTCGAGACTGATGTAGCTGAACATCGACGCCTGAGGATTGCCATGACCGCGCATCGTCGACCCACCTGTTCGAATCCGTGTGCGATTGTCGCAGGTAATCGGACTAATTCAACAGCCTGCTAGTGGACCACTACAGCGAGGCGACCGAATGGCCGCCATCGACGACGATCTCGCTGCCGCTCAGATGCCGCGATGCCTCGGAGGCCAGCAGCAGCAACGCACCGTCCAGATCCTCGGGCCGGCCCAGCGCCCGACCGGGCATGCGCGCGATCAGTCGCTGCCCGGCGTCCGAGGCGAAGAAGGCGGCGTTGATGTCGGTGGCGATGTAGCCGGGTGACAGGGCGTTCACCCGGATGCCGTGCCGTGCCCACTCGATCGCCAGGGATCGGCCCAGGTGCAACAGGCCGGCCTTGGCGGCGGCGTACGGGGCGGTGCCGGGCATGGTGCGGGTGGCCAGCACCGAGGTGATGTTGACCACCGCGCCGGGCTGGGCGAGCTGGATGCGCCGTTCGGCCCAGCGCTGCATCAGCCGTCGCGGCCCGTCCAGGTTGGTGGCGGTGACGCGTCGCCACAGCGCATCGTCGGTGTCCACCGCACGCGCCGAACTGGCGATGCCGGCGTTGTTGATCAGCACCTGCGGCTCGCGGTCCTCGGCGATCAGGCGCGCCAGCAGCGCATCGATCGAGGCATCGTCGGTGATGTCCAGGCAGGCCGGCACGAACCGCTCCCGATGGCGCGCCGCCAGCGCGGCAAGCACCGCGTTGTCCGGGCGACGGGCGGTACCGATCACCCGCGCACCGGCCTGGATCAACACCTCGGCGAAGCGCGCACCGAGCGCACCGGACGCCCCGGTGACCAGCACCGTTCGATCGGCCATCGAGAACAAGGCGCCTACACTCACGGCAAAGCACAGCACGGACGGCCGTGGACCATAGCACCCGATCATCGAATAGCACCCGATCATCGAACGGCGCGCGGCGCCGAGCTCCGTGTCACCGGGCGCGTGCCCGGACGCGTGCCCGGGCGCGTGCCTGGGCACGCGGCTGGGCACGCGGCTGGGCACGCAACAGGCCGAGATGGCCGGGCCGGTCGGCCTGGCAAGGCCCGAGTGCCGCCAGGCGTTGCCTGGTGGCTTGCGTGCTGGCCTCGTTCTGCGCCGGATCGGTTGCGGCACGGGCAGGCGTGCCGGACGGCTGCCTGTCAGGCCCCGGACATCTGACGGTGTGCGCGGCCAGCGACATGGCGCGCACCGCCCGGGGGGAACTTCCGGCTCCGGATCATCCGCGCTACCGGCTCGATGCCCGCGCGCCCTCGCTGGTGCTGAACGCGGTGCGCGGCGAGACCATCGCCTTTCAGCTGCTGCTGCGGCGCACGCGCATCGCCACGCCGCGCACCGTGACACTGCCACCGCTGGCAACGGTGCGCGATGCGCAGGGGCAGCCTTCGCCGATCGTGCTGGAACGCTTCATCGCCCACTACCACCCGGTGGACGGCGGCGACTACACCTGGGGGCCGCGCACGCGCACCCTGCCCTCCGCCGGCCACCGGCCCGATGCCCTGTTGCCCGAGCGCTCCACCTGCCCGGCCGCCGGGATCGGCGAACGCAAGACGGGTAGCGACACCGATCGCGCTACCGCAGCCGCTGCCGCAGGTCGGGGGTCGCTGCGCTTGCCCGAGACCGTCGGGGAGGTGCAGGCGGTCTGGTTCGACGCCTGGGTGCCGCCGGGCACCGCGGTCGGCCGCCACCAGGTACCGCTGGAGCTGGACAGCGACGGGCGGCGCGTGAGCATCCGCCTGTCGATCGATGTGCTGGCGCCCACGCTGCCTGACACCCCCGGTGTGAGCGCGGTGGCGGAGCTGTATCGCAGCTACCGGCTGGAGGGTGTCGGTGAGGACTGGCGCACGCCTGACTGGCAACGCATGAGCCACTGCTACCAGCAGCTGGCGCACGCGCACCGCGCGGTGTTCATCGAGCGGATCGATGCCGAACCGCCCCCGGCCGAACGCGGACGCTGGCTCGATCACATCGCGCCGATGCTGGACGGCTCCCTGTTCACCGCAGAGTACGGCTATCGCGGACCGGGCCGCGGCGTGCCGGTGGACACCTGGCGATTGCCGTGGCCGCAGACCCACGACATCGCGGTGGACACGCCGCTGGCGGACGCCACCATCGCTGCGGTGCAACGCAGCGCCGCCGACTGGTCGGTGCGCATCGCCGCGCGCGACTGGCCCGCCACGCGCTGGTTCGCCTACCTGTTCGACGAGGTCGACGGTCCGAACGACGAGAGCCCGGGCTTTGCCCGCCGGAACGACTACGTGCGCTCGGTGCATGCCGACATGGCACGGCTGCAGCGGGCGATCGATCGCGGCACCCGAGGCGTGGCCGGTGCGCCACCGATCGACCTGCTGTGGACCAGTCACACCAATCCTGCCACCTGGCGCGGGCAGCCGGGCCTGGACCTGGTCGGCACCATCCGGCTGTGGGCGCCGAACGCGCACGCCGCCGACCCGGCGCTGCTGGCCGAACGGGTGGCGGCGGGCGAGCGCGCCTGGGTCTATCACAGCGGGCACCCGGCGATCGGCGGGCACGCGATCAACCTGCCGGGGACGGACTTGCGCAGCTGGGGAGTGATCGCGGCACGCTACGGCCTGGACGGGGTGTTCATGTGGGCCGCCAACCTGGGTCAGGATGCGCGCCCGTTCGCGATCCCCACCTACCGGGTCGATGATGATCGCATCGGCAACGGCACGTTGGTGTACCCGGGCAACGCGCTGGCGCGCATCGGCCATGCGGCATCACCGGGTCCGCTGCCCTCGATGCGCCTGAAGGCCTGGCGGCGCGGCCTGCAGGATGCCCAGATCCATCGGTTGGCCAGCGCGGTGGATGCGACGGCGGCCGATGCGGTGCTGCAGCGGCTGGTGCCGGTGGCGCTGGCCGACGCGGTTGCCGCCGGGCGGGCTACTCCGAGCTGGCCTGACGAGGCGGCGGCCTGGATCCAGGCCCGTCAGGCGTGGCTGGATCTGCTGGCGGCAGCGTCCCGCTGAGTTCCGCCAGCGAGGCAGCGGCCGCCACGGCCGAGCGGCGCGCCCGCTCGCGCGCGCTGAGCACATCGGCCATCGCGGCGATCGCCACCTCCATCGGTGTGTCGCCGGTGCGCACCCGTCGCCCCAGCGGGGCGGTCAGCCCGCGCAGCTCGCTTTCCGAGAACCCCTTGCGCGACAGGCGCGAACGAAAGCGCAGCGCCTTCGAGCGCGAGGCGATCAGTCCCAGGTAGGCGGCATCGCCGCGGGTGAGCACCGCCTCGCACACCTCCAGGTCCAGCTCGTGGGAATGCGTCATCACCACGAACAGCGAGCCGGGCCGGCAGGCCTCGACGGCGCCGAACACGTTGGCCCCCAGGGTGCGGGCGATCAGGCGGCCGGCGCCCTCGGTCGGCACGCCGGCCGGTGCCGGCAGGTCGATGTCCGGGCCCGCCGTCGACATCGTGGCCTCGGCGCGGGGGTCGACATGCGGCGATGGCTCGCCCGAGCGACCGGCGTGCAGGTCGGCATCCAGCCTGGCCAGCCACGGCGCGCGCGGGTCGTGAAAGGTGGCGATGCATGGCAGCCGCCGGGCCAGGCGCGCCAGCTCCAGCGCCACGTTGCCGGCACCGAACACCTCGAGCCGGAAATCGCAGGCCGGTTCATAGGCGAACGACAGGATCGCCTGCCCGCCGCAGCACTGCGACAGCGCCTTGCCCAGCGTGAAGCGTCCGCGCTCGATGCAGGGCTCGGGGTCGGCACGCTGCAGCAGCCGTTCGGCGTGCGACAGCGCGGCCAGTTCCAGCGCACCGCCACCGATGGTGTCCGCCGCACCGTGCCGGCTGACCAGCATGCGCGTGCCCACACCGCGCGGCGAGGAGCCCTTGACCTTGTCGACGGTGATCAGCACCGAGGCGTCGCCGCGCGAGCGCACATCGGCCAGGGCCTGCAGCCAGCTCACGCCGGCACCCGGTCCGGCTCGTGCGCCGCCTCGCGCATGCCTCGCTCCCGCGTCGCGGTACACGCTTGCAATACGCGTTCGGGCGTGGCCGGTGCGTCCAGCGCGACGAAGCGGCCCTGGGCATCGAGCGAGCCGATCGCGTGCCGGATGGCGGCGAACACCGAGATGGCCAGCATCAGCGGCGGCTCGCCGACCGCCTTGGAGCGGAACACGGTGGCCTCGTCGTTCGGGCTGTCGGCCAGCAGGGCGACGTTGAAGGCGACCGGCATGTCGCCGATGGCCGGGATCTTGTAGGTGGCCGGCCCGTCGGTCAGCAACCGGCCGTCGTCGGCCCACACCAGTTCCTCGTGGGTCAGCCAGCCGGCGCCCTGCACGTAGCCGCCCTCGATCTGCCCCAGGTCCAGCGCCGGGTTGATCGAGCGGCCCACGTCGTGAAGGATGTCGGTGCGCAGGATGCGCGCCTCGCCGGTCAGCGTATCGATGGCCACTTCGCTGATCGCCGCACCGCAGGCGTAGTAGTAGAACGGTCGCCCGCGCGCCGCCGCCCGGTCGTAGCCGATCTTCGGGGTGGCGTAGTGTCCGGTTGCCGACAGCGCCACACGATCCAGGTAGGCACCGCGCGCCACGTCCGGCCAGCGGCGATGCTGCACCTCGCCGTCCACCTCGCAATGGATGCGGTCCTCGGCGAAGCGCACGCTGCCAGGCGTCGCACCCTGACGCTGCTCCAGCCAGTCGACCAGGCGCTGTCGAATCTGGCGTGCCGCGTCCAGCGCGGCCATGCCGTTCAGGTCGGTGCCGGAGGAGGCCGCGGTGGCCGAGGTGTTGGGCACCTTGTCGGTGCGCGTGGCGCTCACGGCCACCCGCTCGGGCGCCATGCCCAACTCGGAGGCGACGATCTGGCGGATCTTCTGATACAGGCCCTGCCCCATCTCGGTGCCGCCGTGGTTCAGCTGCACGCTGCCGTCGTTGTACAGGTGCAACAGCGCCCCGGCCTGATTCAGATGAGTGACCGTGAAGGAGATGCCGAACTTGACCGGTGTCAGCGCGATGCCGCGCTTGATGATCGGGCTGTCGGCGTTGAAGGCCCGAATCTCGTCGCGTCGCTGCGCGTAGCGCCCTTCGCGTGCCAGGGTGTCGATCAGGGTCGGTACGGTGAACGTCGCCACCGTCTGGTGGTAGGGGGTCAGGTCGCGGCCCGGTCCGCCGTACAGGTTCAGCCGGCGGATCTCCAGCGGATCGCGGCCCAGGGCCGCGGCCATCTCGTCGATGACGGTCTCCATGGCCACCATGCCCTGTGGGCCGCCGAAGCCACGGAACGCGGTGTTGGACACCGTGTTGGTACGGCAGCGCAGCCCATCGATGCGAACCGCCGGCAGGTAGTAGGCGTTGTCGGCGTGGAACATGGCCCGATCCACGATCGCATCCGACAGGTCGGGCGAGTGCCCGCACTGGCCGGCCAGCTCGTGATGGATGCCGAGGATGCGCCCGTGCTCGTCGAAGCCGACCTCGTAGCGGGCCAGGAAGCCGTGCCGCTTGCCGGTCATCAGGAAGTCGTCGCGGCGCGAGTAGCGGCACGAGGCGACCCGGTTCAGCCGGACGGCGAACAGCGCGGCGAACACCGCCGGTGCGGTGGCGTGCGTCTCCTTGCCACCGAAGGCACCGCCCATGCGCCGCACCGCCACGTGCACCCGGTGCATCGGCAGCCCGAGCGCGTTGGCGACCAGGTGCTGCGTCTCGGTCGGGTTCTGGTTGCTGGAATGGATCGTCACGCCGCCATCCTCGTCCGGTTCCACGCGCGCGGCCTGGCCCTCGAGGTAGAAGTGCTCCTGACCGCCGATCGACAGCTCGCCGCTCAGCCGGTGCGGGGCCGCGGCCAACGCGGCGGCCAGATCACCGCGCGCCATGCGATGCGGCGGGCGCACGAAGTGCTCGTCGGCCACCGAGTCGGCCACCGACAGGCGTGGCGTCTCGGCCTGGATATCGACCAGGCCCAGGGTCACCGCGTGCCGAGCCGCCCGGTGACTGGTGGCCGCCACCGCGAACAGCGGCTGCCCCATGTGCTCGACCCGCTCGTCGGCCAGCAGCGGATCGCCGGGAAACACCGGTCCGATGTCGATCGCGTGCGGCAGGTCCGCCGCGGTGATCACCGCCAGCACGCCGGGGGCGGCGCGCACCGCCGCCAGGTCCATCGACACGATGCGACCGCGGGCCACCGCCGATGTGCCCAGCGCGATGTGCACCTCGTGCGCGGTGGCGCGCGCATCGTCCACGTAGCGGGCGCGCCCGGTGACGTGCTCGCGGGCGCTGTCGTGCGGCTCGCTGCGCCCGGCGCTCATGCCGCTGCTCCGCGCGAGGCGTTGCCCGCTTGCGGCTCTCTCGTACCTTGGCTGTCAGACATCACGCTGCCGGCTCCACGCCTTCGCTGTCAGTCGGCAGTCTAGCGGCTGGCGGTGCAACGCCCCCACACCGTGCACCGGCTACGACGCACCGGCGCGCTGCACCCCGTCCACCCAGACCTGGCGCACGTTGGCACGCGTGGCGCCGTACAGGGTCTTTTGCAGCAGATCCCGTTCGTCATCGCTGTCGGCCCAGTGAACGATGCCGCCGTCGAGCGCCGCCGGATCGATCAACAGGGCGTCGAACCGGCAGCCGGCCTGGAATCGACCGATCGGCAGCTCGAGCACATCGGCCCCGCCGGCGGTGGCCAGGTGCAGCGCGTGCACGAAGTCGATGCGGCTGTGCGCCACGCCGCGCCGCTCGGAGTCGACACGCCCGTCCACGCCGGTCTCCAGCAGGCGCGACACGGTGACCGCCTGGCGGGCGGCGTCGAACAGCGAGGCGCTCGGCCCTCCGGCGATGTCGGTGCCCAGCCCGACCCGCACGCCCAGCCGGGCGGCGCGGCGCAGCGCAAACACCCCGTTCGAGAAGTAGGCGTTGGACAGCGGGCAATGCGCCACGCCCGAGCCGCAGCGCGCCATCGTGCGCATGTCGCGCTCATCGATCAGGTTGGCATGCGCCAGCACGCTGTGCCGCCCCAGCAGGCCGACCGCCTCCAGCGCATGGGTGTCGCTCAGCCCGGTGCGCTGCAGCACGTGATGGTGCTCCCAATCGCTCTCCGAGCAATGCGTCTGCACGTGGCAACCGTGACGGCTGGCCAGCTCGCCCAACCCGTGCAGCAACGCATCGGTGCACGAGGGAATGAAGCGCGGCGTGATGGCCGGCAGCACCCGCCGCCGGGGGTTGCGCTGCCGGTTGGCCAGGAAGTCGATCAGCGCCTCGGTGCCGCGCAGTGCCGCCTCGGCCGAGGGATCGCGGTAGACGTCCGGGCACTGCTCGGGATGGTCCATCGCCACGCGCCCGACCACCGCGCGCTGGCCGAGCTCCAGGCAAAGCTCGGCCAGGCGCTGGGTGGCCGCGTCGTGCAGCGTGGCGAAGTACACCGCCGTGGTGGTGCCGTGCGACAGCAGCGTGGTCACCAAGGATCGGTAGATGCGGTCCGCGTAGTCGAGATCGGCGCAGCGCGCCTCCAACGGGAAGGTGGCCTGCTGCAACCAGTCCTGCAGCGGCAGGTGCAGGGCCGTGCCCAGCTGCGGCCACTGCGGTGCGTGCACGTGCAGATCGATCAGCCCGGGCAGCCAGAACGCCTCCCCGCTGGCGGTGCTCAGCCGACCGGCATCGCGCGCCATCGACACGGTGTCGGCGTGGCGGGCGTGGTCGCGCTCCAGCACCTCGACGATGACGCCCTGCTGGTCGACCACCACCAGGGCATCGTCCAGGATCTGCAACGTGTCGGGCTGCGGGGCGTGCGCGAAACGGCCGCGGTGCACCATCGCCGCGGCCGATGAGCGATCCGCTGCGTTCATGGGCATGGGCATGGGCATGCGCCTCGCCTCGCGCAACCGCGCCCGGACGCGCCCGAGCGCAAAGCCAGCCCGGCCGCGATCAGTTCGGCAGCTTCGTCTGCACGCCCTCGACCAGCCAGTTCATCGAGGTGATCGCGGCATCGTCCAGCGTCTCGCCGTCGGCCACGCGCGTCTGGCCGGACTGATCGACCAGCGGTCCGGTGAACGGGTGGAAGCTGCCGTCGGTGATCGCGGCGATGGTGCCCTCGACCGTCTGGCGCTGCTCGGCCGACAGGTCGTCGCTGAGCGATTCGACGCTGACCGCGCCGTCGGCCATGCCGCCGAAGAAGGCATCGCCGACGAACTCGTCGTCGATGACCGATTGCGCCTTGGCCACGAAATAGTCGGACCAGTCGATCTGCATCGAGGCCAGCAGGTGGTTCGGGGCGTAGCTCTTCATGTCCGAGCTGGTGTTGACCACGTACACGCCCTCCTCCTCGGCCACGGTGACCACCGACGGGGTGTCCTGGTAGATCGAGAAGATCACGTCACTGCCCTGCGCGATCAGGGAGCGCGCCGACTCCTGCGCCTTGCTGGGGTTGAACCAGCTGTTCAGCCACACCACCCGCGAGGTGGCGTCCGGATTGACCGAGCGCGCGCCCAGCGTGAAGGCGTTGATCAGGCCGACGATCTCGGGGATGGCGTAGGCGGCCACCATGCCGATGTCGTTCGAGTCGGTGACGTAGCCTGCCGCCTGGCCGGCCGCGTAGGCGCTCTCGTAGTTGCGGGTCTGGAAATTCGAGAAGTTGTCGGCCAGCAGGTAGCCGCTGGCGTGGATGAAGTCGATGTCCGGGTAGCGCTTGGCGAGCTTCATACCGTCGTTCATGTAGCCGAACGAGCCGAGCATGATCATGTCGGCGCCCTGGGAGGCCATCTGGTTCATGATGCGCGCCGCGTCCGGGCCCTCGGGCACGTTCTCCACCACCACGCTCTCCACGTTCTCGCCCAGCGCCTGCTCGACCGCGGCGCGACCGTTGTCCAGCTCGCGCGCCCAGCCGACATCCCCGGCCGGTGACGGATAGACGTAGCCGATGGTGATCGGATCGGCGGCCAGCGAGGCGCTGGCACCGGAAAGCAGGGCGGCGCCGAGCACGGCGGCGGCGAGACGGTCGAACGGCTTCTGGATCATGGAACGCTCCGGGGGTGGTTGGTCGGGAGGGGGCGGGTCAAAGGGTATGAGCGCTCAGGCACGGGGCACATGGGTCTTGCCCAGCGAGACGGGTTGGTCCAAGCGCAGGCGGCGCGGATCGCGCGAGATCAGCGCCAGCACCGCGATCGTCACCAGGTAGGGCAGCGCCGAGAGCAGCTGCGACGGTATGGCAAACCCGACCCCCTGCAGGGCGAGCTCCAGCAGCGACACCGCGCCGAACAGCCAGGCGCCCAGCAGGATGCGGCCCGGGCGCCAGGCACCGAACACCACCAGCGCCACCACGATCCAGCCGCGCCCGGCGATCAGCCCGTCGGCCCACAGCGGCGTGTAGGCCAGCGTCAGGCACGCGCCGCCCAGACCGGCCATGACACCGCCGAAGGCGATGGCGGCGAAGCGGATCAGCGCCACCGGGTAGCCGATCGCATCGGCGGCCGACGGCGATTCGCCGACCGCCCGTACTACCAGTCCGGCGCGGCTGCGGTTCAGGAACCACCACACCAGCGCCACCGCCACAAGGCCTGCGTACACGGTCGGCGTCTGGCCGAAGAAGGCGCGTCCGATCACCGGCAGCTCGGACAGCGCGCCCAGGTCGATGCGCGCGATCGGGGCGATGGTGCGGCCCTCGAACGCCTTGCCGATCTGCACCGAGGCGCCCAGCCCGAGGATGCCGACCGCCAGCCCGGCGGCCACCTGGTGGGCCAGGCACACCAGCACCAGCGCGGCGAACACGCACGACAGCACCAGCCCGGCCAGCGCAGCGATCGAAAGCGCCGCACCGACGCTGCCGCCCGAGGCGACCACCACGAACGCGGCAGCCGCACCGCTGGCCATCAGCCCTTCGATGCCCAGGTTCAGCACGCCGCTCTTCTCGACCACCACCTCGCCCATGGCGGCGAACAGCAGCGGTGTCGCGGCGGCCAGCGTGCCGGCCAGCAGGAAGGCGAGCAGATCGATCATGGGCGCACCGTCAGGCTGTCCACCCGCACCAGCCGATGGCTGCCGAACAGCGAGCAGGCCAGGTAGCTGATCAGCAACAGGCCCTGCAGCAGCGTGGTGGTGGCATTGGACAGCCCGGCCGACACCATGGCCATGTCGCCGCCGACGTACAGCAGCGCCATGACCAGCGCTGCCGGCACGATGCCCAGCGGGTGCAGACCGCCCAGGAAGGCGACGATGATGGCGGCGAACCCGTAGCCGGGCGAGATGCTGCGTTGCAGCAGCCCGAGCGGCCCGGCCACCTCGGCCACCCCCGCCAACCCGGCCGCCGCACCGCCCACAAGCAGGCCGATCCACACCGCGCGCCGTTCGGCGAAGCCTGCGTAGCGTGCCGCCGCCGGTGCCAGGCCGCCGACCTGCAGGCGATAGCCCGGCAGGCTCTTCTGCATGAACAGCCAGGCCACCGCGGTGGCGATGACCGCCAGCGACAAGGAGGTGTTGACCCGCGTGCCGTCCATCAGCGGCGCGAACAGCGCGGCATCGTGAAACAGCGCGGATTGCGGGAAGCTCATGCCCATCGGATCGCGCAGCGGGCCGCTGACCAGGTAGTACAGCAGCTGCAGGGCAACGCTTGACAGCATGAACGTGACGATGATCTCGCTGGCCTGGAAGCGCACCCGCAGCCAGGCGGCGATGCCGGCCCAGGCCGCCCCTGCCAGCGTGCCGACCAGCATCATCGCGGGCAGCAGCCACCACGCCTGGACGTGGGACAGCGCCAACGCCAGCGCACCGGCGGCGATCGCCCCGAGCAGCAGCTGCCCCTCGGCGCCGATGTTCCACACCTGAGCGCGAAAGCCGATCGCCAGCCCCTGGGCGATCAGCAGCAGGGGGCCGGTCTTGAGCAGGATCTCGCCGATGCCGTAGCGCGTGGTCAGCGGCTCGATGAAGAAGGCGTGGAAGGCGATCGTGGGGGACTGGCCCAGTAGCGCGAACAGCAGTGTGCCGCCGATCAGCGTCAGCGCCACGGCCGCGCACGGCACCAGCACGGTGGCCAGCCGCGACGGTTCCACCCGGGTCACCAGGCGGCGACGGGCAAGCACAGGGGCGCGATGTTCCGGCGCGGTGGGGGACGGACTAGCCATGCGCGACGGGCTCATCGTGCAGCGTTCGAGCGGCACCGTCACTGTCGAAGCCGCCGGTCATCCAGGCACCGACGGTGTCCAGCGAGACGCCCTCGGTGGCCAGCGACGGCGACAACCGGCCGGCGTGCATGACCTGCAGCCGGTCGGTGATCTCCAGCAGCTCGTCCAGCTCCTCGGACACCACCAGCAGCGCCGCGCCGGCATCGCGCAGCGCCACCAGCGCACGGCGGATGTTGGCCGCGGCCCCGACGTCCACGCCCCAGGTCGGCTGGGACAGCACGAACACGCTCGGCCGCAGCGCGATCTCGCGACCGACGATGTACTTCTGCAGGTTGCCGCCGGACAGGCTGGCCGCCACCGCCGCCTCGCCGCCGCAACGCACGTCATGCCCGTCGATGCAGTCGCGGGCGAAGGCGGCGGTGCGCTGGCGGCGGATGAAGCCCCAGCGCGACAGGCCGCGATCGTGTGCGGTCAGCAGGGCATTGTCGGCCAGCGACATCGGCGGCACCGCGCCGCGCCCCAGCCGTTCCTCGGGCACCACGTTGAGCCCGAGCGTGCGCCGCTCGCCGGGGCCGAGCGCATCCAACGGCCGGTCGTCCAACCGCAGGCAGGCATCGGTGACCGTGGCCCGGTGCCGCCGCGTCTCACCCGACAGCAGCCGCACCAGCTCGTTCTGGCCGTTGCCCGACACCCCGGCGATGCCCAGGATCTCGCCGCCGTTCACGTGCAGCGACACCGCGTGCAGGGCGGTGCCGAACGGATCGTCGGGCCGGTGCGACAGCGCCTCGACCGACAACCGGCGCCGCGTGGACGTGGGCACGCTGCCGCGTGCGCCCGGCGGCGGATCGCGACCGATCATCATCCGCGCCAGCGTCGTCGGGCTCTCGCGACGCGGGTCGGCGTGTCCGACCACCCGCCCATCGCGCAGCACCGTGGCGCTGTGGCACAGCGCCACGATCTCGGCCAGCTTGTGGCTGATGTAGAGGATGGCGCAACCCTGCTCTGCCAGCAGCCGGAGGGTGTCGAACAGCTGCTCCACCCCCTGTGGCGGCAGCACCGACGTGGGCTCGTCCATGATCAGCAGTTGCGGGTCCTGCAGCAGGCAGCGCACGATCTCCACCCGCTGGCGCTCGCCGACGCTCAACGCATGCACCGGGGCGGCCGGATCGATCGGCAGGCCGAAGCGCGCACCCGTCTGTTCGATGCGTCGCGCCAGTGCCGGCAGCTTCCCACCGGTGGCCAGCGCGATGTTCTGCACCACGCTCAGCGACTCGAACAGCGAGAAGTGCTGGAACACCATGCCGATGCCCAGCGCCCGGGCGCGGGCCGGACTGGTGATCTCGACCGGCTGGCCGCGCCAGGCGAGCGTGCCGGCATCCGGTCGGGTGGCGCCGTAGATCAGCTTCATCAACGTCGACTTGCCGGCCCCGTTCTCGCCCAGCACGGCGTGGATCTCGCCGGGCGCCACGTCCAGGTCGATCGCATCGCAGGCGATGACGCTCGGGTAGCTCTTTGACAGGCCGCGCAACGACAGCAAGGAGCGGTTCACGACGTGGGGACCGGCGAGGGAACGCCGTCGCGATCCGGGCCGCGATCCGGGCCGGGCCCCGGCGGGAAGACGCCCGGCATCGACACGAAGCCCGGCAGCCGCCCGACCCGATCGCACCAGCGACGGATCGCCGGGTAGTCCTCGTGCATCACCCCGCCCTCCTCGGACAGCGCCACGCAGGCGAAGCAGGCCAGATCGGCCAGCGTCGGCCGCGACCCGGCAACCAGCCAGCCGTGGCCGGCGCGCTCGGCGAACCATAGGTGGCGATCCAGGATGCGCAGGCATTCGTGGGCGCGCCGGCGCAGTGTCGGCAGGTCACCGGGGTAGAAGAACCCCTCGATCAGCCGCGCCCGCCCGGCGGTGGCGGTCAGCTCGTCGGCGAACGCCAGCCACTGCACGGTCTGCGCCGTGCGCACCGCATCGCCCACCGGCCACCAGTCACCGCGGGCATCGTGCAGGCTGGCCAGGTAGATCAGGATCGCCTTCGAATCACGCAACACCAGGTCGCCGTGCTGGAGCACCGGCAGCTGCCCCAGCGGGTTGAGCGCCAGGAAGGCATCGCCGCGGTGTTCGGCAGCGGGGTAGAAGTCCACCTCGATGCGCTCGGCGGCGATGTCCAGCATCGACAGCAGCAGGCGTACCTTGTAGCCGGTGCCGGACAGGGCGTAGTCGTGCAGGCGAAGTGCCCCGCCCCCAGCATCGACGCCGGCATCGGTGCCCGCCATCACAGATCTAGGGTCAAGGCTGCGCTACTTGCGCGCGACACGCAGCTCATCAGGCAATCCCCACGCTTGCGCTCGGCCGCGTTCAGGTAGACGTCACGATGGTCCGGCTGCCCGTCCAGCACCGCCACCCGACAGGTGCCGCAGGCACCCTGCTCGCACGAGGAGGGCACCGGCACGCCGTGCTCGCGCAGCGTCTGCAGCAGGGTCTGTCCGTCCGGCACCGTCAGGTTCAGCCCGGAGCGTGCCAGTCGCACCTGGAACGCGCCGCGGGTGTCCAGCGGGGCGGCATTGCCGAAGTGCTCGAAGTGCACCGCCTCGTCCGGCCAGCCAAGCTCTGCCGCCAGCTCGCGCACGCAACCGATCAGCCCGGTCGGGCCGCACACGTAGACATGGTGCGCCTCGCGGTACGGACCGAGCCGCTCGGCGATGACGGCCCGGCTGGCCGCGGCGTCCAGGCCGGACAGGCACTCGAGTGCATCGCCCAGCGGCGCCAGGCGATCCATCAGCGCGAAGTGTTCGGCGCTGCGCGCCAGGTAGCACAGGCGATACGCGTGGCCGCCGCGTTGCAGCGTCATCGTCATGCTGGCCAGCGCGGTGATGCCGATGCCGCCGGCGATCAGCAACGTGTCCACGGCGTCTCGGCGCAGCGCAAAGCCGTTGCGCGGCACCGAGGCGGCCAGCACGTCACCGGTTCGCAGCCGCTCGAACAACCAGGCCGAGCCGCCGGTGGAGACCGGCTCGCGCAGCACGCCGATGCGGTAGCGATCGGTCTGCCCCGGCGCGTTGGCCAGCGAGTACTGGCGGACCAGGCCGTTCGGCAGGTGCAGGTCGATGTGCGCCCCCGGCGTCGCGCCCGGCAGATGAGCGTCGGCGTCCAGCGGCAGCAGGTCGATCTCGAGCACCGACCCGTCGGCGGTACGCACCATCGAGCCGACCCGCAGGCGCAGTGGCGCGGCCCGCCCCTCGGCGCCGGGCTCCGGCATCGTTGCCAGCGAGGCTGCCACGAGCGGCGCGACCACCGGCCAGTCGTCGGGGTCGTGGCGACGCGCCGGGTCCGCCTCGATGGCACGACGCAGCCGTTCCAGCCGCTCATCGTGTTCGAGCAGCAAGGCCTCGTCCGCGGCCCCGTACGCGGTCGCGTTCGCGGTCGCGGCCCTGTCCGTGCGCTCGTCGCGGCTCCTGTCCGCCGCCGGGCGCAGCAGTCCGCGAATCACCGTGCGCGATGCATCGACCGGCTGCAGCAGGTACAGCACCTCGCCGATCGCGCCGTGCAGCTGCTTGCCGTCGTGCACCGCGCCCAGTTCGATCAGCGCGGTGCGCACCGCGGCCAGAGGGGCTGCCACCGGTATCGCGCGCATCGTCAGCGACAGCTCGTCCGGCAGCTCGGGCAGGCTCGTCGCCGGCCCCGGCGCCTCGGCGCACCACAACAGGCCGTGCCGTTCGATCAGCGGGTAGCGGGTGTTGCACACGGTGCGCGCCGGCGCATCGGCCGGGTGCGCCGGGATGTAGGTGCACTCGGCGGTGCGGTTGGCGTAGCGCCAGCCGTGGTAGCGGCACACCAGCTCGGCCCCGTCGTTGATGCCGATGGTCAGCCGCACGCCGCGGTGCAGGCAGCGGTTCTCCCAGGCGTTGGGGTGGCCGTCGTCCGCCCGCCACACCGCCAGCTCGCGACCCAGCAACCGGGCGTGGAAGACGTGGCGGGCCGCCAGGTCGGTACCGGCGGCGATCGGAAACCAGAGGCTGCGAGCGGATTCCGGATCGATCATGCCGGCGCGGGCAGGCAGCCGTACGTCAGGCCCAGCGCGCTCAGCCAACGCCGGTAGACGATCGCGCTGCGATCGGCGCGGATCGGGGTCTCGGCCCGTGGGTCGAGCGGCAGGCGCACCGGGCGTTGGTTCTCCAGGATCGGCTTGTCCTGGGCAAAGATCGATTGCTGGAACATCCGGATCGCTAGATCGGAACTGTCGTCATCGATGACGCTGACCAGCGCGTGCGCGCGCACTCGCTCCTGGCCGACCGGCTGCAGGAACAGCGCGATCACGTCCAGCCGGGACGTGTCCGAGGGGCAGGACTTGTAGAGTACCGAGCAATAGGGGTGCGGCACCCGGTAGACGTACTCGACCAGCATGCCCTGCGCGGCGCCGGCTGCGGCCTGCGGCTGGTGGAAGCGGCACCGGGTGGCCAGCACCTCGGTGCCGGCCTCGTTCAGCGCCACCTCGTACTCGCGCACCTCGGTGTGCGGCTCGGCGCCGAGCACGCCGGTGTGCACGAACGGGAAGTGCCCCATGTCCAGGAAGTTCTCGACCGCACGCGGCGCCGAGGTGCGCACGCCGACGGTGGCGGCATGCACGTTGCGCCGATCCGGCTCGTCGTACTCGGGGATCTGGAACAGGCCCGAGTGCGGATCATCGACCCCGTCCGGACGCGTCCACACGTAGCCGAAGCGCACCACCGCCGGCAGCGTGGCCCCGTCACGCTGCGGTGCCTGCACCACGGCTCGCCCGCCAGCGATCGACACGCGCAGTGGCTCGTCCATCAGGCGGGTGGACAGCGCACCGTCCTGGTGCAGGGTCTCCATCGCGCACAGGGGGTGCCAGAGAGCCTGCGCCACCGGATCGGTGGCAGGGCGCGCGGTGGCGGCGGCGCAATCGACGGGCGGGGTCTGGACGGCAGCGATCACGGGCGACGGACGATGGCGGCTCCTTCACCGCACTGTAACGCGAACCCCCAGCTGCGGGACCGACCGCCGATTCACAACCGGGTGCCGAGCGGTCACCACACCACGGCAAGGCGTGAACCGTGTCTCAACCCGGGCTTGCGTCCGTCGCCTCGTCGGCCAGCCGCAGGTAGTCCGACTCCAGGTCGAGCACCCGGGTGGGGGCCGCAGACGCCTCACCCGCCGCCTCACCCGCCGCCTCATCCACCGCCGGGATCGACGCCCGCATCGACGTCTGGGTCGGCGTCTGGGCCAACCTCTGCTCGATCGCGGTCCGGTGCAGCAGGTTGGCCGCGACCTGCCGTCGATACGCGGCGCTGGCACGCGCATCGTCGATCGGCGAGAAATCGCTGCCCAGACAGGCCGCGGCACCTTGCGCCGCCGCCGCATCGAAGCGTCGCCCGACCAGGGCGGCCTCGGCGTTCCAGGCCCGTTGCGGAATCGCTGCCATGCCACCGAACGCCAACCGTGCCCACGTCACCACACCGTGCTCGTCCGCCTGCCAGTGAAACGCACCGCACACGGTGGAAATGTCGTCGTCCATGCGCTTGCTGATCTTGTGGATCGCCAATCGCGATCGCGCGCCCGGCATCGGCATGCGCACCGCGCGCAGGAACTCGCCCGGCTGCATCGCGGTGCGTCGGTAGTCGAGAAAGAAGTCCGCCACGGCCAGTTCGCGGACCGCATCGCCGTGCTGCAGCTGCAGCGTGGCGTCGAGCGCCAGCAGCAACGGTGGCAGGTCGCCGATCGGTGATGCCGAGCACACGTTGCCGCCGAGCGTGCCGGCGTTCCTCACCGGATCCGAGCCGAAGCGCAGCAGCAGCCGCGACGCCTCGGGCAGGCGATCGGCGAACAGCGCTTCCAGGCGCGACAACGACACCGCGGCACCGATGTGCAGCACGCCATCGCTCTCGTCGAGAATCTGCAACTCCGGTACGGCAGCCGTGGCAACCAGGCACGGCAGGTCGCGAACCCGCTGAGTGACCTCCAACGCCAGATCGGTCGCACCGGCCACCACGCGCGCATCCGGGCGGGACTGCAGCAGCACTGCCAGGTCGGCCAGCGAGACAGGCCGATGCCAACCGTCCGCAACGGTGACGGCACCAGCGTGCGAGTCGGCCACCGGTGCAGCCGTGGCAGGGGCGGTGGCGGCGGCGGCTGGCGAGGCGTCAAGGTCGCGCAGACCTTGCAACCGTTCGATCAAGTCGTGACTGGCCGCCTCGTCCAACCAGGGCTGGCCATCGGCCAGCGAGATCGCCGTGGCCCGCTTGATCGGCCGGTAGCCGGTGCAGCGGCACAGGTTGCCACCCAGCGCCCGATCGATGCGGTGCGACAGGGCCAGCGGATCGTCCACGTCCAGACCGTGCAACCAGCCTGCCGGACGGGTCAACGGGCGCGAGGCGCCGGGGTGCGAACCGGTGATGACCGCATCCGCGTGCGCGGCCTCCGACAGGCTGTCGATCACCGCCGGGCTGCGCGACTCGGCCACCGGGGTGGGCTCGCTCACCCGCCGATCGGACTCGCCGTCGCTGTCGCCTGCCGTTGCGGACGACGCGGCGGCCCCCGGCTCCCCGGCGTTCGATCGCCAGCGCACCCGCGGCACATCGTCCGCCTGCCCCAGCGCGAACATCGACATGATGAAGCCGGGCGTGCAGAAGCCGCACTGCGATCCGTGCTCGTCCAGCATGGCCTGCTGAACCGGGTGCAGCACGTTGTCGCGCTCCAGCGACTCCACGCTCAGCAGCTGGGCGCCGTGCAGCGAGCCGACGAAGGCGATGCAGGCATTGATGCTCTGATACCGCAGCGTGGGTGCCGCGGGGCCATCGTCCTGCACCCGAACCACCACCACGGTGCACGCGCCGCAATCGCCCGAGCCGCAGCCCTCCTTGGTGCCGGTGCGTGCGCGGTGCAGGCGCAGCCAGTCGAGCACGGTCAGGTCGGCAGGCGCATCGCGAAGCGTCACCGCCTCGTCGTCGAGCAGGAAGCGGATCATGGTGTGCACCTCGCAGGCGGGGCGGTGCACTGTGACGTCGTCGAGGCCATCGGGCGAGCGGATCGGGCGAACGGGTGATGTCGACATGATGGACCAACCCGACCCGGACCGCCGTCAACCCGTGCAGCACCTGCCGCCGGGCAGAAATACCGTATCGCGCGCCACCGCGTTCGTCGCAGAATCGCCGCTCTCTCCACCTTCGGATCGGAACCTGTCGATGTCCATCACCGAACGCACCGGGCTGGTCATGCTGGCCAGCCTTTTCCTGCCCCTCACCGCCTTCGCGCAAGGCGCGGACACCCCGCCCACCACACCCGAGGGTTTCGTGGCGCGCCCCTACGATGCGCGCTCGGGAGAGGTCGCCTGGCAACGCTCGCGCGATGATCGCGGCGTGGTCGGCTACGAGGTCACCCGCGATGGCGTGGTGCTCGGCACCTTCGATGCGCTGAGCTATGTCGATCGCTCGTTCCAGCCCGACACCCGCTACACCTTCACGGTCGTGGCGATCGACACCGCCGGCCAGCGCTCGGGCACCGCCAGCGTGACGCTGGGAACCGAGCCGCGTCGCCCCGGTTCGCGGCCCGGCAACCCGCTCGTGAGCACCGCAGTCTATTCGCGCACCGCCGCGGAACTGTCCTGGAACCGTCCCGCCACGCCCGGGCTGATCTACACCGTGGTGCGTGACGGCACGCTGGTCTACGAGGGAGATGCCACCAGCTACTACGATGACGGGCTCTCGGCCGGCACCAGCTACGTCTACGATGTGCAGGCGACCGATCGCCAGGGCCGTTCCTCGGCCATCACGCAGGTCGAGCTGACCACCCGCGGCGGTGGCGGCGAACGAGCGCCGATCGATTCGCCGGCCGCGCCGACCGGCCTGCGCGGCACGGTCTACTCGGCCAGCGCCGCCGAGCTGTTCTGGGATCGCTCGACGCCGCCGGGGCTGTCCTACGAGGTCTTGCGGGATGGCGAGCTGCTGGGTGCCACCGACGGCACGAGCTTCTTCGACGATACGCGCCCGGGTACCGGCCGGTACCGCTACTCGGTGGTGACCGTGCAGGGCGATGCGCGCTCCGAACCGGCCACCACCACGCTGGGCGATGCCCGACCGCCGGTCGGCCCGGACGGCCCGGATGCTCCGCTGATCACGGCCGACAGCTACGTCGATGTGCTGGCCTACGCGTTCGACATCTACACCGGCAAGCGCTTCGGCGCATCGATCCTGGCGCTGCCGGGCTACCCGGTCGACAGCATCGACATCGAGCTGCCGCCGGCGGACACCGACCCGAACGTGGCCGACGTCACCTGCGAGAACGGTGGCACGCTGACCTTCACGCTGGGCTTCTCGGGCTCGCGCCAGACCACCACCACCCGCGACTACGCGTTCGACAACTGCCAGAGCGGCACCGCGCTGTACGATGGCAACGTCGTCGAGAAGAATTTCGGCAACGTGGTCCTGCAGTCCAGCGGCATCGAGGTGGTCGACGGTCCGCTCACCACGCGCTTCTCGGGTGGCCTCAACTACATGCCCATGTCCAACCGCGACGGCGGGCCGTTCCGCTTCTACGGACTGGGCGGCGTCGATCTCTCGATCGAGGGCGAGTCAGCGGTGCTGTTGAGCGAGGCCGAGTTCGGCTACGCCTATGTCGTCGGGAACACAGGCTTCGAAATCGACGGTGGCTACCGCTTCGCCTCCGCGCTGACCGCCGGCCGTGAAGTGACCGTCAGCACGCCCGAACCGCTGGGTTACGGATTGCCGGGCACCGGCGCCGACTACCCCGTCGATGAGGAACGCCCCGAGACGGTGCGCTTCAGCGCGGGCGTGCTGCGGATCGACGATGCCAATGGCGACTCGCTGACGCTGGTCGCCGACAACGGCGATCCGGCCACGGCCGACATCGAGATCGTCACGGGCGGTCGCACCGAACGCTTCGTGCAGCCGTGGTCGGTGTGGGCCGACGCATTGAACTTCAGCTTCTCCCTGCCGACAGACCGGTAGGACCCCGGACCGTCGCCGCGGCCCGATCGGTACCGCGGCGACGGCCTGATACCATCGATCGGGTCCGCCTCCCCCTTTTTCGGACCACTCTGCCGATGCGTATGGAACACCGCCCGATCCCACGCGACAGGGTCCGGTGAACGAGGCAGCAGCGATCAGCCTGTCGTCGGTGCGCTTTCGCTGGCCGGGCCAGCGCGATGACACGCTGGACATCGAGCAGCTGACGGTGCGGCCCGGCGAGCGGCTGTTCGTGCGCGGCCCGTCCGGCTCGGGCAAGACCACCCTGCTGAGCCTGATCGGCGGGGTCATCGAGCCGCACGCCGGACAGGTCAGCGTCGATGGGGTGGCACTGGACACGTTGCGTGGGGGCGCGCGCGACACGTTCCGGGCGGACCGCATCGGCTTCGTGTTCCAACTGTTCAACCTGCTGCCGTTCCTGGGGCTGATCGACAACGTGCTGCTGCCGTGCCGCTTCTCGGCGGTGCGGCGCGAGCGGGCCGAACAGCTGGGCGGCAGCGCCCAGGCCGAGGCGCAGCGCTTGCTCGAGGCGCTGAAGCTGCCCGTGGCGGCGCAGGGCTCGCGCTCGGTCACCCGGCTGAGCGTGGGGCAGCAGCAGCGCGTGGCCGTGGCTCGGGCGTTGATCGGCCGCCCGCCGGTGATCGTGGCCGACGAGCCGACCTCGGCACTCGATGCCGAGGCGCGCGACGATTTCCTGGCCCTGCTGTTCGACGAGGTGGCCAGCATGGGCTCCACCTTGCTGTTCGTCAGCCACGACGCCGCGCTGGCCGAGCGGTTCGACCGTTCGGTCGACCTGCAGACCCTCAACCGGGCATCCGCCTTGCCCGATGCCGGGGACATGACATGACGCTGTTGCCGCTGGCCTGGGCCAGCCTGTGGAACCGGCGCGGCACCGCGGCACTGGTGGTGCTGTCGATCGCGATGAGCGTGGCATTGCTGCTGTCGGTCGAGAAGCTGCGCCGGGATGCGCGCAGCAGCTTCGCCAACACCGTGTCGGGGACCGACCTGGTGATCGGTGCGCGCAGCGGCGCGATTCCGCTGCTGCTGTACTCGGTGTTCCGCATCGGCAGCGCGACCAACAACATCACCATCGACAGCTACGAGCGCATCCGCGCGCGCGACGAGGTGGCCTGGACCATCCCGCTGTCGCTGGGCGACTCGCACCGCGGCTACCGGGTGCTGGGCACCGACCAGAACTACTTCGAGCACTTTCGCCACGGCAATGATCAGGCCCTGCGCCTGGCACAGGGCCAACGGTTCGACGACCTGTTCGATGCGGTGCTGGGCAGCGAGGTGGCGGCCGCGCTGGACTATCGACTGGACGACCCCATCATCGTCAGTCACGGCACCGGATCGGTCGGCCTGATGAACCACGATGACCAGCCCTTCCGCGTCGCCGGCATCCTGGCCCCGACCGGCACCCCGGTCGATCGCACCGTGCACGTCAGCCTGCGCGGCATCGAGGCGATGCATGTCGACTGGCGATCCGGCGCGCCGATACCCGGGCAGCGCACCCCGGCCGACACGCTGCGCGAACGCGAGCTCGCTCCGCGTGCGGTGACCGCGCTGCTGGTCGGCCTGAAGCAGCGACGCGATGTGTTCCGCGTCCAGCGAGCGGTCAACGAGGACCGCGCCGAGCCGCTGCTGGCGGTGCTGCCGGGCGTGGCGCTGCAGGAGCTGTGGAACCTGGTCGGCCTGGCGGCCCGGGCCCTGTTGATCGTGTCGGTGTGCGTGGTGCTGGTGGGTATCGTCAACCTGGTCTCGGTGCTCGGCGCCGGGTTGGGCGAGCGGCGCCGCGAGATCGCCATCCTGCGCGCCTGCGGCGCGCGCGCCGGCAACATCTTCTCGCTGCTGACGCTGGAGGCCGGCGTGCTCGCGCTGCTGGGCATCCTGGCCGGACTGCTGGCCCATTGGCTGGCCGTGCTGGTCGGCGGCCCGCTGCTGCAGACACGCTTCGGGCTGGTCCTGGCACCGTCATTGCCCACCGGCAGCGACGCCCTGCTGCTGCTGGCGATCTTCGCCGCCGCGCTGCTGACCGGCGCGCTGCCCGCCTGGCGCGCCTACCGCCATTCGCTGGCCGACGGCATGACCGTCCGCCTCTGACACTGGACACCCCTCGCGATGAAAGAGCTCCGCCCCGACATCGACTTCGCCCCGCCCGGCGTGCCGTCCGATGCCTCCGAGCGCCATGCCGCCGGCACCCGGCCGGTCGCCTCGCGACGTCGCTTGATGCTGGGCGCATCGGGCGGCGTCACGCTCCTGGGGCTGGGGTCGATCCTGCCGGCCCGCGCCTGGTGGTGGAAGGACGACGAGGACGAGGTGCCCGAGATCGAGGCGCGCCACCTGGGCTGGGAGGACCTGATGCCGGCCGGGTTCGTGCCGCCACCCGACCCCACCATGGACATGAGCATCGAGGAGCTGGACAAGCTGTTCGACGGCAGCGCCGAATCGAACATGCGGCTGCAGGAGATCGACGAGGCGATGCGCTACGCCCCGGTGGAGCCGTCGCTGGACGGGCAGCACGTCACGCTGCCCGGCTACGTGGTGCCGCTGGACTTCGACGGTCAGACCCGCATGAAGGAGTTCCTGCTGGTGCCCTACTTCGGTGCCTGCATCCACACGCCGCCGCCACCGGCCAACCAGATCGTGATGGCGACGCTGGATCGGCCGACCGAGGTCGGTGACGGCTGGTCGCCGGTGCGCCTGCGCGGCATCATGCGCACCGAGGAGCGCCAGACCGACCTGGCCGAGACCGGCTACACGATCGAGGTGCTGGCGATCGATCCGGTGGAGGCGCCCTGACGAGCCGTCGAGCCCTGCCGCAGGGCATGACCGATCGGTCGCCAATCAACGAAAATCAACCATAGATCAAGCGTGGCACGAACAGCGACAGCGCCGGCACGTAGGTCACCACCATCAGCGCGACCAGGTTCACGCCGATGAACGGCAGCACGCCATGCACCACCTCGACCACCGGCTTGTCCAGCGTGGACGAGGCCACGAACAGGTCCAGCCCGAACGGCGGGGTGATCATGCCCAGCCCGATGTTGAGCGTGACGATCATGCCGAAATGCACCGGATCCACGCCCAGCGCGGTGGCCACCGGGAACAGCGGCGGCACCAGGATCAGCAGCGCGGAGTTCGGATCCAGGAACATGCCCGCCAGCAGGAAGCAGGCGTTGACGATCAGCAGGAACATCACCGGGCCGGCATCGATCGCCTCCAGCCAGCCGAGCACCTGGGTGGGCAGCTGCGCCAGCGTCACGAACCAGGACAGCAGCGCCCCCATGCCCAGCAGCACGAAGATCACCGCGGTGGCCACCGCGCTCTGCTCGGCGATGCGCAGCACGTCGATGGCGCGCAGTTCGCGGTGCAGCACGGTCTCGATAAGGATCGCGTAGACCACGCTCACCGCGGCCGCCTCGGTCGGGGTGAACAGGCCCGAGTAGATGCCGCCCAGGATGATCACCGGCATGCCCAGCGCCCAGCGAGCCGCCCGGATCGCCGCCGCCCGCTCGCGCCAGCCGGCGCGCGGCGCGGCGCTCAGGCCGATGCGACGCGCCTGCACCGCCACCATCAGCGCAAAGCACAGCCCCAGGAAAGCACCGACCGCCAGCCCGCCGGCGAACAATCGTGCGATCGAGGTGCCGGTGATCCAGCCGTAGACGATGAAGGTGATCGAGGGCGGGATCAGCAGCGCGGTCTCGGCGCTGGACACCAGCAGGCCCAGGCTGAACCGGTCGCCGAACCCTTCGCGTCGCATCTGCGGATACACGGTGCGACCCATGGCCGCCACCGTTGCCGGGGCGGAGCCGGACACCGCCCCGAACGCCATCGAGGCGCCGATCGCGGTGTGGCCCATGCCGCCACGCGTGTGACCGATCAGCGAGCGCACCACATCGATCAGCAGCCCGGCGATGCGCCCGGCGCCCATCAGGTTGGCGGCCAGCACGAAGAACGGGATCGCCAGCAAGGTGGAATGGTTGATGCCGCCGACCAGCTTCTGGATCAGCGCCTGGTTCGGCATGCCGGCGAACGCTGCGGCCTTGATGGCCAGCGCCGGGATGCCCAGCACCAGCAGCATCTCGAAGCCTGCCACCAGCAGCAGCAGGCCCAGCAGCGCGATCAGCAGCATCATGGCGCGGGCCCGGGCGGTTCCTGCGGCCCGGGCGGCCCGGCGGCAACGATCGGCTCACGCGCGATGCCGCGATCGATCAGCCCGAGCAGGCTCAGCGCGTAGCGCAGCCCCAGCAGCGCGAACCCGATCACCGGCGCCAGGTAGATCCAGCCCATCGGGATGCCCAGCGACGGGCTGCGCTGGCCGGTGCCCAGCACGAACTGCACGAAGCCTGCGCCCAGCCACACCAGCACGCTGCAGAAGGCCAGCCCCGACGCATCGACCAGCTTGATCGCCGCGCGCTGCCAGTGCGGCGACAGTCGACGTCGAAACGTGTCCACGCCGACGTGCCGGCCGCGCTGCAGCGCAAGCCCCAGCGCGCCGAACACCAGGAACAGGTTCATCAGCCGCACCGCCTCCTCGATCCAGGCGAAGTGGCTGGCGTGCGTGCCGCCGAACTCGCGGGCCAGCACGCCGACGAAGAACAGCGCCACCATGCACAGGAACAGCGCACCGAGCGCGCCGCGCTCGGCACGCAGCAGCCCGCGCAGCCAGGCGGGAGACGAGCCGGACACCGGCACGCCGGCGGCGCGCCGCTGCCGCTACCGGTGGTCCGCTACTGCCCGCTACCGCTCGCGGGGCGGGCCATCTCGTAGACCTCCAGCAATTGCGTGCCCGCCTCGCCGGCCAGCTCCTCGTAGGCCGCCATGGCAGGACCGACCATCGCCTCGCGCAGTGCCGAGCGCTCCTCGCTGGAGGCGATGCGCACCTGGGTGCCGCTGTCCTCGATGGCCTGCAGCGCCTCGGCCACCGCGGCCGCCTTGTGCTCGCGCAGCGCCGGTACGACCTCGTCGAAGGCCTCGTCGATGATGGTGCGGTAGGCCTCGGGCAGGCCGTTCCAGAAGCTCGGGCTGAACAGCACCACATCCTCCATGGCGCCGTGCTCGGACACCACCACATGATCCTGCACCTCGAAGAACTTCATCGCCCGGATCGTGTCCAGCGGGTTCTCCTGCCCCTCGACCACACCGGTCTGCAAGGAGGTGTACAGCTCGGAGAACGGCAGCGCGATGGCCGAGGCGCCGAGCGCTGCGAACTGCTCGATCAGGATCTTGGAGTCCATCACCCGGAACTTCTGTCCGGCGAAGTCCTCGATCGTGTCGATCGGCTGGTTGGAGGTGAAGTTCTTGCGCCCGTTCGGCCACAGCGCGATGGCCACCACACCCTTGTCGTCGAACGAGCCGAGCAGCGCCTGCCCGAACTCGCCCTCGCGCAGCGCCTGCGCCTGGTCCTCGTCCTCGGGCAGCAGGTAGGGAATGTCCAGGATCGACACCACCGGGTTGAACCCGCCCAGGAAGGCCGCCGGTGCCACCGTGGCCTCCAGCGCGCCCAACTGGACGCCCTCGGTCATGGTGCGCTGATCGCCCAGTTGCGCCTGCGGGAAGAGCTGGAACTCCACCGCGCCGCCGGTGCGCTCGGCCACCAGGGCGGCGACCTTCTCCAGGTGAACGTGACGGCTCTGCTGGGTGGATTCCAGGTGACCGATGCGAGCGGTGTGCTCCTGCGCGCCGGCACTGGCGACAGCACCCGCGGCGATGCCGGCCAGGGCAAGGGCTGTGGCAAGGCGGGAAAGTCGACGATTCATCGGGCGAGCTCCATTGACGGGCAACGTCACGACCGGTGCGGTCGAGCGGGGCCGGGTGGGCAGCCCGCATCGCATGCTAGCGCGACCCGCTCCACCGGTCACGCCCGTCTGCGGGCGCCGCGTTGAAGATCCTTTCCGGGGACTGAAGTTGAGCCGCCCGCGGTCGATCACCGGCCATGGACCCGACTGCGCGGCATGGCCGGGTCGGAACGTGGTCACCGAGTCGAGGGCAGGCGCACTCCGTGGATTTCCAATCGATCGACGATCGCACCAACCTGGCCGGCACCAACCGGCTGGAGTTGCTGATGTTCCGGCTGAACGATGCGCTGGACGGCGAGCGCACCACGCTGTACGGCATCAACGTGTTCAAGGTGCGCGAGGTGATGGTGCTGCCGAAGCTGATCGCGCTGCCGGATGTGCATCCGTGCATCGCCGGCATGGCCAACATCCGTGGCAACGCGGTGCCGGTCATCGATCTGAACCGCTACTGCGGCTACCCCACCGACGAGGGCTCGCGCATCCTGGTGCTGACCGAATTCAACAACAGCAGCCAGGGCTTCCTGGTCAACGAGGTCGACAACATCGTCCAACTGGCCTGGAACGACATCCAGGAGCCGCCCGCCACGATCGCCAACGATCACGCCAGCATGCTGACCGCGATCAGCCTGCTCGACGAGGCACGCATGCTGTTGATCATGGACGTGGAGCGGGTGCTGGTCGATGTGTTCGGCAGCGGGGGCGAGCAGATCGAGATGGCCGAGGTGCCCGATCGTCGCAGCGGAACCGTGTTCTTCTGCGACGACTCCGGTGTGGCCCGCACGCAGGTCGGACGCCTGCTCGACCAGATGGGCCTGCCGCACGCCTCGGCCCGCAACGGCCAGGAGGCGCTGGATGCGCTGCGGGCGATGGCCGAGGCGGCCGAGGCCGAGTCGCGACCGGTGAGCGAGACCTTGCTGGCCGTCATCACCGATGTCGAGATGCCGATCATGGACGGCTACGTGCTGACCCAGCACCTCAAGGCCGATCGGCGCTTCGACGGTGTGCCGGTGATGATGCACTCCTCGCTCTCGGCGGTCGAGAACCGGCGGCTGGGCATGAAGGTCGGCGCCGATGGCTACATGTCCAAGCTGGACGGGCAAGCCTTCGCACGAATGCTGGGCGAGCTGATCGACACCGACGCGGTGGCCGCGGCTGCGCCCGCGGCGGCACCCGACACGGTGCCCCGGGCGGCCTGAGCGGTCCCCGGGCGATCCACGGTCGACCCCGGAGCGGTCCCGGGCGACCCGAGCCGCCGCACGGTTCACCTCACTCACGCCCAGGCTTCATGGCCGGATCACCAACGCTCGCTATAATGGGGAGTTGACCCGGCGGCGCGCTTCCTGCGTGCCGACACCTCTCGACGCCCTGCGTTTCGTCACCCGTGCCCGGCACCGGTGGCGATGCGAGCGGTGCGTCCGCGTTCAGGACACCCTCTAGGACTGTGATCGAAAAACTCCGCAACATCGCGATCATCGCGCACGTCGACCACGGCAAGACCACGCTGGTGGACAAGCTGCTGCAGCAATCGGGCACGCTCGACATGCGCAAGGAGCAGACCGAACGGCTGATGGATTCCAACGCGATCGAGAAGGAACGGGGCATCACGATCCTGTCCAAGAACACCTCGATCCTGTGGAACGACTACCGCATCAACATCGTCGACACCCCCGGCCACGCCGACTTCGGTGGCGAGGTGGAGCGCGTGCTGTCGATGGTGGACTCGGTGCTGCTGCTGGTGGACGCCGCCGAAGGACCGATGCCGCAGACCCGTTTCGTGACGCAGAAGGCGTTCGCGATGGGCTTCAAGCCGATCGTTGTCATCAACAAGATCGATCGTGAGGGTGCGCGCCCGGACTGGGCGCTGGACCAGACCTTCGAGCTGTTCGACAACCTGGGCGGCACCGATGAGCAGCTGGACTTCCCGGTGGTCTACGCCTCGGCCGTGAACGGCTACGCCGGGCTGGAGTCGGACATCACCGAAGGCGACATGAAGCCGCTGTTCCAGACCATCGTCGATTCGGTGGCGCCGCCCACCGTCGATCGTGACGGGCCGTTCCAGATGCGCATCAGCTCGCTGGACTACAACAGCTACGTCGGTGTCATCGGCATCGCGCGCATCAATCGCGGCAGCCTGAAGCCCAACCAGCAGGTCAAAGTGGTCGGCGCCGACGGCAAGCAGCGCAGCGGCAAGGTGCTGCAGGTGCTCGGCTTCCATGGACTTGAGCGCATCGAGACCCAGGAGGCGTTCGCCGGCGACATCGTGGCGATCACCGGCATCGACAAGCTGAACATCTCCGACACGCTGTGCGACCCGGCCAACGTGGAGGCGCTGCCCGCGCTGACGGTGGACGAGCCCACCATCAGCATGCTGTTCCAGCCCAACAGCTCGCCGTTCGCCGGCAAGGAAGGCAAGTACGTCACCAGCCGCAACATCTGGGACCGCCTGCAGACGGAGCTCTTGCACAACGTGGCGCTGCGCGTGGAGCGCACCGAACAGGGCGAGACCTTCAAGGTGTCCGGCCGAGGGGAACTGCACCTATCGGTGCTGATCGAGAACATGCGCCGCGAAGGCTACGAGATGGGCGTCGGCCGCCCGGTGGTCATCACCCGCGTTAACGAGGAGACCGGCAAGAACGAGGAGCCGTTCGAGCAGATCACCATCGACATCGAGGAGCAGCACCAGGGCCCGATCATGGAGAAGATGGGCGCGCGCAAGGCCGATCTGAAGAACATGGTGCCCGACGGCAAGGGCCGGGTGCGCCTGGATTACATCGCCCCGGCGCGCGGCATGATCGGCTTTCGCACCGAGTTCCTGACCACCACGTCGGGCACCGGCCTGATCTACTCGGTGTTCGACCACTACGGTCCGGTGATCCAGATCGCCGGCATCGGCCAGCGCCGCAACGGCGTGCTGATCTCCAACGCCACCAGCAAGGCCTCGGGCTTTGCGCTGTGGAACCTGCAGGATCGCGGCAAGCTGATCATCGGCGCCAACGTGCAGGTGTACGAAGGGCAGATCGTGGGCATCCATTCGCGCGAGAACGATCTGACCGTGAACGTGATCAAGGGCAAGCAGCTGACCAACGTGCGGGCTTCTGGCACGGATGAGAACATCCAGTTGACTCCGCACATCGACTTCAGCCTGGAACAGGCGCTGGAGTTCATCGATGACGACGAGCTGGTGGAAGTGACGCCTGAGTCGATTCGGATTCGGAAAAAGACGTTGAATGAATCGATGCGGAAGCGGGATTCGCGGACGGCTAAGGCGGGTTGAGGGGTGGGGGAGGTCGATTGCCCTTTCCCTTTAGAACCACTGAACGTAGATGTGAAAATCTTCGTAGATTGACCGGAAGAGGTCTTGACCCGCCAATCCAATCGCGCCGACAGTCGGATTATGGCCATCCTCAAGCGGAACGCAGGGGGCCGGGCCGGTAGCCATACGAGTTGTCATGGGAGACGCCTTCAAGGTTCGGTTCCAGCAACAGCGTTACGGCGGTCTGCGCAATCCTGTCGCCGACCGTCGGTACGCCAAGTACCCGCTCTCCACCGGACTTCTTCGGAATTGGCGCCGCCTTGACCGCCGGAGGAAAGTATTTCCCCGACGACATCCGGTTACAAATCCGGTAGAGGTTCTTCGACACTTCGGCCTCGCACTCGCCGGTCGTCTGACCATCGATCCTGGCCGCTCCAGCACGCCCAGTGCGAGCGGGTCGCTCGAATCCGAAACGGTCATGGCCAACTCCTGCAGGGCACTTAGCCTGATCTATTCATCAGCTTGTGGGCTCGACCCGGTCCGGTCACGTTCGACGCTGCGAGCGTAGCGATTTGTACTGGCGGTGGTCGATCTCGACTCCAAGCAGACCGATTTGCTCATTGCACGCCTCGCCCGGCGCTCGATCTGGCCCACCTGTCGTCCTCTCGCGCACGACAAGCACCCGGACCAGGCTGTCCGGGCGCCTGTCGTTTATCACCGCACGGGTGGCTAGATCGGCACCGCACCCAGGCGCCGGGCAATGCAGCACCAGTCACTTCGCCACGGCGCCGAGTCCGGCAGGTGCAGCACGATGCGCCGGGTCGAGCGCTCGATCCAGACCCCGAGCTTGATCAGCCGCTCGCGCAAGGTGCCCACCTGGGCGTTCGCCAACGAGGTGCCTCGTGGCGAAGCTGCTGGAAGAGTACGTAGGCTGCTGCCGTCATCAAGGCCCGGAACTGATTGGCGAAGAAGCGATGGCAGCTCGTGCGATCGATGTTCAGCCCGTACAACAACTCCTTGATCCGGTTCTCCACCGCGCCGCGCCCGCAGTACACCGACTCGTACACCCAGCCAGGCGTCTGTCGAAGGTTGGTCACGACAAAGCGTGGATTCTCCCGGGCCGTGCGTTCGCCCAGACGCACCACTTCGGCCTTGATGATGACGCGACGAAAATCGTTCCAGCTCTCGGCCGCGTACTCGCACTCGCCGTAGTCGTGCTCGGTGACGCCGCTGTCAGCGGTCCGGGCGCGCACCGCCGGCATCAGCTGTTCGGCGTGATCGCGCAGCACGCTGTTGCCCGAGATCGCCACCACGTACTCCACGCCCGACTCGTCGAGAAAATCGAAGATCTCGCTGGTGGCGAACCCGCCATCCAGTCGCACGCGCAGCACCGTGCCGGCGAAGGCGTCTCGCAGTTTGGCAATCAGGCGCCCGAGCAGGGGGATCGCCCCCTCGCTGGCGTGGGCGTCACCGGGGCGCACGACGTAGGCGAGCAGATGCTGTTCGGGCTCGGCGTCGAACTGGATGAAGGCGGCCACCGGCAGGTAGCACCAGGTGCCGTAATGGGCGTTGAACAGCGTCAGCTGCTGCTGCCCGTGCGTCGGGTCATCGGTGGGGTCCATGTCGATCGTGATCCGGCGCACGCGCACCCCTTCTCGGCGCCGACGCTCAGCGGCGATGACCGTGTCGGCCAGCGCGTGCCCCATGCGCACCAGGGACCTGCCATCGATGCGATTCTCGAAGCGCGACAGCGTGGGCTGCGAGGCGATGTCATGGCCATCGATCGGATCACGATCGAGCAGCAGCCGCGCGATCGGATCCGCGATCAGGCGAGCCGCATCGTTGCAGTCCTCGTAGCCGTTGGCCAGGGCGAAGATCCGCTGGCGCAACAGATCGCTCAGACTGTGGGTGATGCGGCTCGGGTCGCGCGTGTCTCGCAGAGAGCGTGCGAGGGCGGCACTCAGCCCCAGCTTCTCGTCCACTGCCTTCAACAGCAAGGCCCCGCCGTCGGAGCTGGCCGCGGGTTGGTCAAAGCGGGCGTGGATCGGACGATCAAGCAGCGAGGCAAAGATCACGCCCTGAGTGATAGCATCTTGCACAGAAGGTCTTCCCGTGATGGATAGAAGTGTCGCAACTGCTTTCTATCACGGTGAAGGCCTTCGCTCGTTCAGGCGTCCGGTCTGTCCCTCTCGTTCGGTGGTGAATAATCCGGGTTAGGACAGGCCAGTCCAACGGACCACGGCGTCGAATCTGCGCACCTCCGGCGGAAGCTCACGGACTGAGGCTGCTCGAATCAAGCTCGAACAGAGGGTCTGTACCCCCTGCGTCAGACTATGATGTCCGCCGCCCTCGGGCAGATTCTTAGAATCAGCAGGGAGCGGACAGAGAGACTCACATGGCCTACGCGCCCGAACGACGAGAAGCAGTGCTGAAGAGGATGTTGCCACCGAACAACGTGATGATCGCCGATCTGGCCCGCAGCGAGAGCATCAGCGAGCAGACGTCGTACGGTTGGCGAACCAAAGCTCGCAGAGAAGGCCGACTGCTGCCTGACGCAGACCTGACGCCCGAGGGCTGGAGCTCGCGTGACAAGCCCGCCGCCGTGATGGAGACCGTCGCGATGAGCGAGGCCGAGATCGGCGAGTACTGAGCACGAGCAGTCTTGCAGAGGGAAAACGGCACCTTGCTGATCACGGTTCGTGATGCTCGTCATAGAACCCCCTCGCGCAGCTTGATCACTGCGCGAGGAAGCCGCCTCCGACGGTGACTAAGCCAGTTGGAGACGCCTTCGGTGTCGCAACAACCGTTCCTGTCGAGCCGTTTCTGGTCTCGATTGACCCAGCTGGATCGTCACGCCGCGAACGAGGTCCGTTCTCGGGGCTGTCCGCACTGCGGCGGGGTGTTGCACTCGGCGCGGTATTCGAGAAAACCCCGCGGGCTCGACCGGGCCGTACTCGGCGAGCACTATCGGGTGCGCGAGAGCTTCTGCTGCGCCGCGTGCCGCCGGCGCACGACACCGCCCTCGCTGCGCTTTCTGGGACGCAAGGTGTACCTGGGGGCCCTGCTCATTCTGTTCGGCAACCTGGCCACCGGCGTTGAACCGAGCGCCTCGTCGTACCGCTCGCTGTCCGCTCGGTGCGGCATTCCGACACGAACCCTGGCGCGCTGGCGACGCGGGTGGATCGAGTCGATACCGACCACCCGGTGGTGGCGCGATCTGGCGCCTCGGTTCATGCCCGCGATCGCCACCGATCGATTGCCGCTCGTGCTGCTTGAGCGCGTGCGCAGCGCCGACGCGTCGACACGACTGGTTCGGGTTCTGGGCCTGGCAGGCCCGCTGAGCACACGCACCTGTTCGCACTTCGCAAGGGTCACCCTGGATCCGCACAAGATGTCCTGACACCCATCCGGCCAGGCCGGGCAGCCTCGTCGCTCTCCTCGGTTGATGAGCAGGACGACACGATGATCAATGCAACGCCGAACGATGAGCGCGATGCCTGGGCACGGCTGCGCTTTGCCGTGATCGGCCCGCTGCTGGCCAGCCCTCCCAAGGGGCGCGAGTTGCAGTGCGCCTTGCGCGAGCTGGCCGCCCGTGAGTGGACCCATCCGCGACGCGGTACACCGATCCGCTTCGGTGTCTCCACGATCGAGCGCTGGTACTACCTGGCCCGCCACGCCACCGACCCGATTGCCGCCCTGCGCCGACACCGGCGTGTGGACAAGGGCCGTGCACGCGTTCTGCCCGTCGCGCTCACCCGGTTGATCCGCGCCCAGCATCACCAGCACCCCGGCTTGCATATTCCGGCGAAGTTGATCACCCGTTCTGGCGCAACCTGATCACCGCCCGCATCTAACGCGCGGAGGTCGAGCGTAGCACCGCTACTGATCAGGTTCGTCGCGCGCGATGCCCGTCTTCGGGTCGAGCGCTCTCATCGACTGCCCCTTCAGCGCCAGCCGGTGCGAGTGGTGCACCAGACGATCCAGGATCGCGTCCGCGAGCGTTGCATCGCCGATCGCGTCGTGCCAGTTCTTTACCGGCAGCTGGCTCGTGATCAGCGTCGAGCGTGAGCCGTGTCGGTCCTCCATCAGCTCAAGAACATCGTTGCGCTGACCGAGCGTCATCTTCTCCAGCCCCCAGTCGTCGAAGACAAACAGGTCGGTGCGGGCCAGCTGGCCGATCAGCTTCGCGAAGCGCCCATCGCCGTGCGCGATCGAGAGCTCCTCGAGCAGGCGCGAGGTGCGGAAGTAGCGTACCGAGTACCCGTGACGGCACGCCTGCGTCGCGAGCACGCAGCCGAGATACGTCTTGCCGCAACCGGTGGGTCCGGTGATCAGCACGTTCTGGTGACCGGCGATCCACTGGCTCGACAGGAGCGCCGCGAACGCGCTCTTCTGCAGTCCGCGCGGGTGGCGATAGTCGATGTCTTCGGGGGAGGCCTGCAGCTTCAGTTTCGCGGCCTTCAGAAGACGCGCCACGCGAGTGTTCCCGCGCGACGTCGTCTCGCGGTCGATCATCAACGACAGTCGCTCGTCGAAGGACAGGTCGGCGTGAGTGCCGGGCTGTTCGAGCTGCTGCTCGAACGCGTCGGCCATGCCGACGAGTTTCAGGGCGCGCATTTGTGTGATGAGCTGTTCGTGTTGCATGCGATACGGATTCCGTGTGGAGGAGAACGAGGTGGCGACCGGCGGCCGCCGGGTGACCGAGCCGAGGAGGTCCCGGCTCAGTGGAACTGCTCAGGGCCGCGCACGTTGTCGTGCTCCTGCAAGAACAGATCGTCCTGCAGCTCGGTATCGGTGGCCATGGTCAGCGGCAGGGCCTCAAGCCCTTTCTTCAGGATCGAGGCGACGGAGGTGCGTGTCGGTGAGTTGATCTCCAGCGCCCTGGAGCAGGCGGCGTCGAGGCGGACGCGGTCGTACTGCTTGGCCAGCGACAGCAGCGCGAGCACGGATCGGAACGACTGTTCCGGATGACGCTTGCGGGCCAGCTGTTGGCGAACGACAGCGAGCGTCGACGAGCCGATGGCGCCCGCCCATTTCTCGAAGCGCTCGACGGACCACTCGGCCATGAAGCGGTGACCGGCCGGCATGTGCTCGGCCAGCGTGGTGTGCATCCCGCGCTGGTGCGAGCGGGTGTGGCAGGCGACCCGCTTGCCGCCGGCGTAGATGCTCACAAGCTTCGCGCTCGCGCGCACCTCGACGGCCCTCCTCGTCAACGCATGAGGGACGGAGTAGTAGTGACGCTGGTACTCGATGTGGTAGTCGATGTGCACCCGAGCCTCGAGCACGTGGACGTACTCGTAGTCCGTCGAAGGCAGTGCGCCGAGCGCCTCGCGCTCGAGCGTCTCGAACACGCTACGGCGTGATCCGGGTAGACGCTGGAACGGCCGGTCGTTGAGCGATCCGAGCAGCGCCGCGATCGCCTCGTTGAGTTCACCGAGGCTGAAGAACGTGCGATGGCGAAGCTGCATCAGGATCCAGCGCGTCACGAGCATCACGCCGAGTTCCGCCTTCGATTTGTCCTTCGGACGCCGCACGCGGGCCGGGATGATCGCGACCCCGTAGTGATCGGCCCAGCTCTGGTAGGAGGCGTTGAGCTTGGACACCCACGGGCGCGGTGTGATGACGGCCGCCTTCAGGCAGTCCGGCACGACGATCGCGCTCACCCCACCGAAGAATGTGAACGCGGCGCAGTGGCTAGCGACCCAGTCCGCTTCGCTCTGACTCGCGGTCGCGTGTGCGAAGGTGAGTCCCGAGGCGCCGAGTACGGCGACGAAGATTTGCGCGGCGCGCGCCTCGCCGGTCGTGGTGTCGACGATGGGCACCGTGGTACCCGCGTAGTCGACGAAGCACTTCTCGCCGGCGACGTGCACCTGGCGCATCGAGCGGCGTTGCAGGCCGAGCCAGTCGGTGTAACGGCGACAGAACTGAGAGTAGCTGTAGCCGTCGTCGGGATGCTTCTCGCGGTACTCCTGCCAGAGCAGCAGCTTGGTCATTCCGGGCCGCTTCAGCTCGTGTTGCAGGACGCCCCAGTCGGGCTCGACGATCGTGACGTTGCGCGCCGTGCCGACGGTTGAGAAGAGCAACGCGGCGAGTTCGCGCTCGCCGAGTTCGGGCGGCAGCGGCCAGCCGAGCCCGGCCAGCTTCGCGCGCTCGAGATAGTTGACGACGGTGCCGTAGCCGACCTCCTGGGAGGTGGCGATCTGCCGGCGGCTCAGCCCGCCCTGGTGGTGCAGGCGGAGGATGGTCTTGATCTTTCGCATTGGTTGCCTCGGGTGCGCCACGCTGTGCCTTGCTCGGTCGATGGAGCGGGCAGCGTAGTGACGGCCAGGAAAAACAATGCGTTAGGTGCGGTTCTGATCGAAGCTGATCGCCGATTCGCAGAACCTGATCACCGGGTCTGGAATAGTGATCGGTGATTCCGGCGCCGGGTCCGAACTGATCAGCTTCGCGCCGGAATCGGTGATCAACTTCGAGCAGAACGGGTGATCAGCTTGCGTGCGAACCGGTGATCAACATGCTCCGGAATAGCCACGGCTGGACCACCCAACTGCATCACGACAACCTGGCCGTGCTGGTGGCCGAGGACATCGCCTTGGCGCCGATGCCTTCCTATTCCACACTGCGTCGCTATCGGCGAGAAAACGCACTGGAACGCCGACAAGCGCCCAAGCGTGCCAGTGCCGGCGCTCAGGCGGCGCAGGCACGTCATGAGCGGCTGGAGACCCGCAGCTACGAGGTCAGTCACGTGAACGGGCTGTGGCACCTGGACTTCCACCACGGCACGCGCCAGGTGCTCGAACCGGACGGGCGCTGGATCAAGCCGATCCTGTTGTGTGTGCTCGATGATCACTCGCGTCTGGTGTGCCACCTGCAGTGGTACCGCCATGAGGGCGTCGAGTCGCTGGTGCACGGGTTTTCCCAGACGATCGCCAAGCGAGGGTTACCGCGCGCCTTAATGAGCGATTATGTTCCGCGGAACATAATCGACGTTCTGTTGCCTTCGCCGTTATGTGGCCGCCCCAGCCGAAACGGGCGCCGCTACCGGCGGGGCTCTCGATCGCGGCAACATAGCGATCACAGCGACTTCAGCCACTTCAGCAGCGCCGGATCATCCCTCCATCGAGAATGGCCGCGGGAGGTGCCGGGATCGGCGCTGTCGAGCGCGCAGACCTCGAGCGCCTCGGCCTTCATCCTGAGCGTGATCTCCGCGTAGCGGTTCGTGGTCTCCAGGCTGACGTGACCGAGCCAGGCGCGGATCACGTTGACCTCCACCCCGGACTCGAGCAAGTGGACCGCGGCCGTATGTCGGAACGAGTGTGGCGAAATCGCCTGGCCCTCTCTGCGCATCGTCTCGGTGTGGCGGCGTACGATCTTGTAAAGCCCGTGCCGAGTGAGCACCCTGCCTGTGCGCCCGAGGAAGACGGCGTCATCGCCCTGGGCGTCGTCGGCGATCAGCTCACCGAGCAACGTCGCGGTCCGCTTCCACAGCGGGCAGACGCGCCACTTGTCCCCCTTGCCATGCAGACGAACGCGTGCCTTCTCCCCGAGCTCCAGGTTCGCCCTCTTGAGCTCGGCGACCTCCTGGACACGGGCGCCGGTGTTGTAGAGAAACAGAAGCACGGTACGATCCCGTAGCGCGAGCCGATCGTCGCCGCCGTCCGGCAACGAGGCGAACAGCCGTTCCACCTCGTCGCGCTCGAGGTAGCGAGTGCGAGGTGGCTGACAGCGCTTGACCGGCACGCCGGCAACACGCTGCGCCTCGTGAAGCCGCTCGGGACGGCACCCGGCGACGTACTCGAAGAAGCCGCGCAAGGCCGCCAGGCGCTGGTTGCGGCTGGCGACCGAGTTGCCTCGCTCGCGCTCGAGATGGTCGAGGAAAGCGAGCACGCGATCGCTCGTCAGATCCGACAGCACGAGGCGTGTCAATCGGCATCGCCTGTCGCGGGCCACGAAGCCGAGAAACAGCCTCAGCGTGTCGCTGTAGCTGCTGATGGTCAGCGGCCGCAGCCCCCGTTGACAGCGAAGATGGTCCTCGAAGTACGCATGCAGCACGCGCCCAAGATCCGCCGACAGGCTCATGTGACCGGCTCGCCGGAGAGGATCGGGGCATAGCGCTCGTACCGATCGTTCGCCTCGTCCAGCAACTCGGCCGTGATCGTCAGATACCAGGCGGTGGAGACCGGATCGACATGACCGAGGAACGTGGAGAGACGGGCGAGCCGCTCGTTCGGATCCACCCCGGCCCGGTACCAGCGCAGCAGCGTGCCCACGGCGAAGGAATGGCGCAGGCAGTGTGGGCGCGGCATGCCGACGCCTGGGGCGATCTCGTAGCGATCGAGCATTAGGGTGCGGAAGGTCCGCGCCACGCTATGGCGGCTTACCGGGCCACCACCGGTGAAGGAGAACACGAGCTTCTCGGGTGTGGACGAAGGGGTTCCACGATGGTGTGTGCCGCCGAGAAAGTCCTCCAGATGCCGCCTCACGCCCGGTCCGAAGGGCACAAGCCGATCCTTGGAGAACTTCGTGTTATTGATCCGCAGCAATTGTCGCTGCCGGTCGACGTCGTCGTGGCGCAGCCGCGTGACCTCGCCGACGCGCAGTCCCAGTGCGTACATCAGCGCGAACATCAGATGATAGCTACGTCCTCGATCGGACGCCGTCGGGTTGTCGGGCAAGGCTCTCGCGCGCTCGAGCAGATCGGCCGCTTGCGCCGGCTCGAACAGAAACGGTCGCGGCATCGGTCCCGTGCGTCTCGGGCGCAGCAGCACCGGCGAGTCGGGCAGTTGCTCCTGCAGCACGAGCCACTCGAAAAAGCCGCGGATCACGCTGAGCAAATGGTTGTAGCTGCGCGCCGGGGATCGCTTGCGCGAGGCGAGGAAGCGCTCGATCAACGCCGCGTCGATCGCACCGAGTTCATCCACCTGCTCGTCGATCAAAAAACGGTCGAACAAGCGCAGTCCCATCTCCTCGTTGAGGTACTTGCGTGCGAGGGCGCGCTTGTGATCGAGGTAGGCTTGCACCGGCACTGCGATCACGCTCGAGAAGCCGCTCCAGGGCGCCGTCACAGCAGCGACTCCCCGTCGCCGAGCGCGACCTCGCGCAGGTTCTCCACATCAATCTTGGTGTAGATCTCGGTCGATCGTGGCGAGCCGTGCCCGACGAAGTCTCCGGCGCTCTTGAGGGAGAAGTCCGCATCGATCAAACGTTGAACGCAGCTGTGACGCAAAGTGTGCGAACCGGGACGATGGACATCGACGCCAGCGGTGCGCAGGTAGTGAGCAGCACGGCTGCTCACCGAACCGTGCGTCATCGGGACGTACGGCGCGTACGCGCGTTGAAAAGACGGCACGATCATCGGTCTTCGGACGCGCTTGCTCAAGGTAGATGCAGATCGCTTCAGCGACGACCCCGGAGAGCGGATAGGCCGTGCAATGCCCGCACTTGCGTTCGGGCACCAGCAACCGCTCGCGCTCCCAGTCGATGTCGTCGAGCGCCAGCGCTGCGACCTCACGCGCTCGCAGTCCGTAGGTGACCAGAAGCAGAAGAATCGCGTAGTCGCGCTTGCCCACGGACGATCGCCGATCGACCGCGTCGAGCATCTTCCGGACATCCTCCCAAGAGATCGATCGCGGGACGCTCGACAGTCGACGGTTCTGCGGTGCGCCGAGCGCCGGAGCCAGATCGCTTGACAGCAATCCTTCGCGGCGCGCATAGCGAAGAAACACGCGGTTCAGGCTGCAGACGATGCTCAAAGAGCCCCTTCCACGGCTACCGGAGAGCGAGGCGACGAAGCCGCTGACAACCGGCGCGCTGAGCTGACCGAGCGCCGTGATCTCGAGTCGAGCGAGGTAGGTCTCAAAGAGCGAGAGCGCGTGGCGGTAGGCGTAGATCGTCGAGGGACGCAATCCACGCTCTTGCCGCAGGTACCCGAAGAAGCCTGGTGCTGCGTCCGCGAACGGCTCGGGCGAACCTGTCGGCATGCGTGCTCCGGGAAGGAACTCGGGAAGGAGCTGAACGAGAAATTGCTCGATGGGTCGGCGAATCTCCTTCTGCCACTGCTGCAGCCGATCGGCTGAGCGGTCCGGAACCGAGCGCGAGCGAGCCATGCGATCGGCGACGAACGGCTCTATCAGGCCAGGCAACTCCTCGAGCGCATGAACGTCGTGGCGTGAGGAGAACTCGGCGAACTGGCGCAGCAACGGCACCCTGTAGTAGGCAAGCTTGGGGGCATAGCCGAGTTCTGCGAGATATAGAACGTGCGCCTCGATCTGGTTGCCGAGCCAGCAAGCGCGCAGGCGATCAAGGGTGGCAGGCTTGGTGAAGTAGTGCTCGAGTATGACAATCTCCAATCCGAGTTGAGGAAGGAGAAGTCTGCCGGGGCCGACGCGTTCGTTATGTTGCCTCCAACGTCGCCGCACCCGGCCTGATCAACGTCTGCGGCGCGAGGGCCACATAACGGCGAAGGCAACAGAAGACTGATAACGGTGCGGCGATGGTCGCTGCCGAGTTCATCAACGGGCTGGAGGCGCTGGGGATCGTGCACGAGCGCACGCTGCCGTACTCGCCGGCACAAAATGGCAAGCAGGAGAGCTTCTGGGGGAACGTGGAGGGGCGGTTCATGGCGATGTTGGAGGCGAGCCCGGGCATGACGCTGGAGGAGCTGAACCGGCTGAGCCAGATCTGGGTCGAGGGCGACTACCAGAAGCGTGTGCACAGCGAGATCGGCGCCACGCCGCGGGATCGTTTCCTGGACGCCGACTCAGTCGGGCGCGCCGCGCCCGACACCCGAACGCTTCGTCGGGCGTTCCGTCAGCGCGGCACGCGTCGACAACGACGCAGCGACGGCACGCTCAGCCTGGCCGGACGCCGGTTCGAGGTGCCGGGTCGGTTCGCTCATCTGGATCGGCTGCTGGTGGCCTGGGCGCGCTGGAACCTGGCCGAGGTCGATCTGCTGGATCCGGACACCGGCGAGGTGGTGACCGCGCTGCATCCGCTGGATCGCCAGGCGAACGCGGCCGGCCAGCGGCGTAGCCGCCAACCGGCGCCCGAGGCGGGCGGCAGCGACGCATCGCTCGACGAGCCGGCGGTGTCCACCGCCAGCCCGATCGCACCGCTGCTGGCCCGGCTGGTGAAGGACTTCGTGGCGACCGGTCTGCCACCCGGGTACGTGCCCTCACCGGGCGCCCCCGGCGCCTCGGACGAGCGACGATGAACCCCAAGCAGTTGTCGCGGCATGGGCTCAAGTTCGATCCGTTCTCCCCCGGCATCCCGACCGAGGCGATCCGGCTGAGTCCGGCCATCGAGCACTTCTGCTGGCGCGTGGAGACGCAGTTGGTGCCCGGCGGCGGCTTTGCGCTAGTGACCGGGGAGCCGGGCTCGGGCAAGAGCGTCACGTTGCGCCTGCTGGCCGAGCGACTGGAGCGCCTGCGCGATGTCAGCCTGGGCGTGCTGACCCACACCTCCTCGAGCCTGGGCGACTTCTATCGCGAGATGGGCGATGTGTTCGGCGTACCGGTCAAGCCGCACAATCGCTGGGGTGGGTTCAAGAAGCTGCGCGAGCGATGGATTGCGCACCTGGAGTCCACTCACGTGCGCCAGGTGCTGGTGATCGACGAGGCGCAGGAGATGCCGGCCGCGGTGCTGAACGAGCTGCGGTTGCTCTCCAGCGACCGCTTCGACTCGCGATCGATCCTGTCGATCGTGCTGGCAGGCGATGCCCGACTGGCCACCAAGCTTTCCCGCGAGGAGCTGTTGCCGCTGGGCAGTCGGATCCGGGTCCGCTTGCCGTTCGAACCGGCCGATAGGGACACGATCACCCAGACGCTGGCGCACCTGATCAGCACGGCGGGCAATGCGAACCTGATGACGCCCGAACTGGTGCGGCTGATCGCCGAGCATGCGATGGGCAACCATCGGGTGGCGGTGTCGACCGCCGCCGAACTGATGGCCTCGGCCGACGCCTGCGAGCACGAGCGGCTCGACGAGGCGTTCTACCTGGAGGTGTTCGGTGCGCGCGGCGCCCGACGGGCCAAGGGGCGGGCATGAGCGATCCGCTCGAGCAGGAGGCTGATCTGACGGCGCGCTGGCTGGTGGTGACCGGGGCGCCGCCGCTGTCCGGCGCCAGTGCGGCGGCGATCGTGGAGCTGCTGTGGGCGATGGCTGACACGATCGACGGGGAATACGCGGCCGAGATCATCGCGCACCGGCAGCGTGGTCGCCCGCACCGATCGCCCTGGTCACCGGCGACCATCAATGAAACGCAGCAGTTGAGCCTGGACCTGGAGGACGAGGGCTATTTCTAGGCGGCGTTCACGCACGGCGGCCAGCCCGTGCGACCAGGACCATCGAATAGCGTGCAGGACAGGCCATCAGATAGTGTGGTCACACTCAGTACTGCCGCAACAAGGGCCTGCACGCCAGCCAGCTTGGCGCCTGTCGTACCGCGTGCGAGCACGCCAACGACTGGGACCAGAACAGCGCCGCCCGGGAGCGGGCGGCCACCAAGGCGTCGGACAAGAAGCTCAAGCAGGTTCAGCGAGAACGTGATCGAATGGAGAAGGCACTAGCAGGTCGTTGAAAAGCGCAACGCGATATCGCTGCCGCTCGGGATTTGCGCCGTTCTCGATCCGACGTAGCGGGTCGGATCGCGAGTGGTCCTCGCGTGCGGGCTCTCCGATGCGCTCCGGTGA
>Ga0209303_1000310_pt1 | contig 41194 bp, 35 predicted proteins | sample SidtaG_3_FD_187449 | JGI IMG/M metagenome (GOLD analysis project Ga0209303, IMG submission 187449) | Marine algal microbial communities from Sidmouth, United Kingdom - Sidmouth_Asex1 metaG (SPAdes) (version 2) | ecosystem: Host-associated > Algae > Red algae > Unclassified | place: Sidmouth...
ATTATTTAACAACGTATTCACAATACGCTAACTTACAAAATTATAGGGTATTAATTTTTGTTTAGAAGATAAAAGGGTTTGAGAGTTGTTTTTTAAGATGAAATATACAAAGTAACCTCACAACAATGTTGAAATAACTTATAAAAAAAGTGGTGATGGAGTTGACCAATTACAGGATGGCTAGTTTGATTTTTTCTCAGATTTAGTATTGGAAAAAGACAGAATAATAAACTTTACTATTAAGGAGGAGCGTGGTAATGAATTCCGTTTTTCTACTATGGAGCTAAAGCGGCATGTTGAATGGTCGCCCATGTATGCAACTGGATATGAAATACCGGGTACAAAACCAAATAACTATGTTAGACTATTTCAACTTTAAAAAGCGTTTATGTACAAATCATATTCTGTTAATGATTTTACACTTTTAGATGTAAGCAATTTATTAATAGTTTGATGCATTTGATTTTGGATATGTTTTTTATCACCTATTGTTTTTAAAAACGGCTACCGCAGTCGCATCTTTTTATGTTTTATTTTCTGCCTACCTTTAATTCAACATCAAAATATGGTTGACAAACTTATAAAAAGTCTTGCTCTTGTTAAACCGAATATGGTTTTTAAATTATACACCAAACCACTAGTAAGATTACGCTAAATACTATTGCTAATTGGTGTATTGTAATATTAACCGTACTAACAAATTGTTTAAATACTCCACATCAAAATCACCTATGCTTGGTTCTATATGGTCATTTCCTATACCACTATCATTAGTAATAAAAGTATAAGTGCCATTGGTTGCCATTGCTATAAAGCGCATTAAAAATTCTGTTTCTTTATCAATGCCACTAGCAGTAAGTGGTATTACTTTAATGCCTTTTGCGGCAGCCGTTTTTATAGTGTTTTGTATATCGCTTATAACAGCATCGGTATAATGTGGTGGCGCATCTAAAAGTAAAAATGCAATTCTTGCTTTAGCATTTGCCGACCATTGTAGGTTGTTAATTCCAGCATCTAACGCAGTATGCACCGCTTCCGGAAAATCGCCACCACCAGCTGCATATTGGTTTTGAATAAAAGAAATGGTTTCGTCAATATCGTTAGTAAAGTCAGATTGCCTGACAAGGTATTCGTCGCCTTCATCTCGGTAAAAAACAGTTGAAGTATATATATCTAAGTTAGCAATGGTGTCTTCAACTGTTGTAATTACATTTCGCAAATCTTGTTTTAAAAACTCTAACTCATCAGCCATTGAACCTGTAGCATCTACTATAAAAGAAAGCTCTACCAAGTTTAAATTTGCTGGACGGTTGGTTACCACAATTTCATTAATGCCGTCTTGATGTAACATAGCTGCACCTCTAATTGCCTCACCGTTAACAAATATATTATAGGTACTAATGTCAATTGTGTCATTATTATATAAAGTAGGCCAAAGTTCTGCAGTTCCTTTATTATCGGTTTTGGCAGCCCAGCTAACTACATTATTGGCATCTAACAATTCTATTTCGGCATCTACAACTGGTATATTATCTGTAGTTTTTACTAATACAGAAACTCTATATTTTGGGTAAAAACCCCAATACTCTGGCATTTCGTAATAATCATTTTCGTTTAGTAAAGTGTCTAAAAATTCCCAGTTATTTAAATCACTCCACTCAGCGGCCGTTACCAAACCTGCATTAGGTTGAGGTTCGGTAGGATCACCTCCTATTGTTCCTCCTGATGTTCCGCCAGTTGTTCCACCAGGTGATTCTGTTATATCAAAATCGGAAGCACCGTAGTAATACTCATCATCGGGTTCCGTTGGTGCTGATACCTCTACAACCAATAAGTAACTTTGAGAACAAGAGCCGTTTTTAACCGTATAAAAAAGTTTAGTGGTTGCTGTTTCAATTGAAGTAAATGTCCAAGTTGTTTTTCCATCGGCTGTAGCAAAACTGGTAACATTGTCACCTGTCCAATACCCGGCAGTATTTTCTTCAACAAAATCCATTAAGTCTATTATTTCATAAGAAGACAAATAAAGATTTGAGGTTTTCAATTTTGCTTCGGGCTTTTCAAGTACTTCAATTTGTAAAGAACTTAATGCGCTTTCGCATATTGAGCCATCAGGAAAAGTAACAAAATGGCTCACCCATAATTGGTTGCTGGCAACGTTTAAAACATCAATACCAAAAATATCAGCGGTACACAAATTATCAGCATTATCGCACAAGCCTAATAGTTCACCTTGGCTACCATTATCATCAGCATATACTCGGTAATTTTGGCCACCTAATTTAACACCGGCAAACAAATTGCCACTACAAATAGGGCGCTGTTCATTTATTTTAGGTGCTTGCAAAAAACGGTTTAAAACATTGTAAACTGTTTCGCAAGTGCTGCTATTGCCATCTTTATCAGTAAAAGTGTATAAATAGGTAACCACATTAAAGTCGGGTTGTTTGTCAATAGTTTGTTCTACCTTAAAATCAATTTCTGATGCAGCGGTGTTATCGTCAGAAGGGTTAAAATCTTCAAACTTGCTTGCTATTGGCACCCCCACAGGCGCGCAAATATTTACTACACTTTTATTAGGACAAGTAATTTGGGGTTGGCTTTGACTTTGTGTTTCAATGTTAAGAAGGAAAGTTAAAATAGTGATCAAAAACACGTTTATTTTGATCTGTTTTGGAAATATTGGATTCATAATTTTTAAATTTAGTATTAGTTAATGTGTGAAAATTTTAAAATAATTTTGGCTTTTTGTATTTTGCCCAATAATAAATATAATAATAAATTTACAATATGATAGACAAAATTCCTTTTTTTGTTTGATTTAGTACCTCCGCAAGATGGTGCCAAGCAAAATTTAAAAGATTGGGAAAGTGTATTTTTGAAATAGAATGTAAAGAAACTAATAAAAGGATGAAGGCCCGGGCTAAAGGCTTGTTTAAAGGTAGGGATGAGGTTGTGAAAAATATTGATGAAGTAAAGATTGACAAACCATATAAAAGACCAAATAATGCCACTACCAAAGCACAAAGAAAAAGTACCCAATGAATACCGTGTGTTGATTGTAAAAAAGAGGGAGATAAGATGGTTACTGATTATAAAAACCTATTAGTAAAATAATATTATATAACAGGCACTATAGATAAAGTAAAAGATATTATTTTACTCTGCTTCAATGCCCTTGCTACACAAAAAGGATGCCGCTGTAATTGGGGCTAAATTTAAATTTTGCTGTCATTCACTAAAATTTTTTTATTAAATTCTGTACCACTAAGCAAAAATTCTACTTACAAAACTTTTACTAAAAAAAATCATCACTCGATCCTAAAACAAAAAAGTATTAATGTAAATATATAAAAATTTTGTTGGTCAGGTTTTAGTTTAAGCTCCCCCGTTCTCAGCAAAATACTTCCACAGTACTGCAGCCTGTAATGCTTGCACAACTTGGTTGCTGTTTAATAGTGCTAAAACTTGTTGTTTGTTAAGCAAGTGTACTTCAATTTCTTCGCTAACTTCTAAATTTTGTGCTTGAATTTTTTCGATGCCAGTAACAAAAAAAGTGTGCGTATAATTGGTATGGGTGGCTGGGTTGGCGCATAGTTTAGTATAAGGTTGCCAATGGCCTTTTCCATATCCAGTTTCTTCTAACAACTCTCTTTTGGCTGCTTGCAAGGGTGTTTCCCCGTCATCAATTACGCCTGCTGGTAGTTCAAAACTAATTTTACCTAAAGCATGGCGATATTGTTTTATAACCACAAACTGTTTATCAGTTGTAATGCCTAAAACGTTTATCCAATCTGGGTATTCTAATACATAATAGTCTGGCACTTCATTACCGTTTGGCAAGCGCAAATGATCTTTACGAAATACTGCCCAGGGTGGATGTTGATAAATGTAGCGACTATTAATTATTTCCCATTTTTTTATCATACCAAAAAAAATTGATTAATCTAAAGCGTTACTTCCGCCCTGTTTAATGGCATACTCATACAGTGAGAACCGCCACGGGCACGTGATAGTTCGGATGAGGGGATGGTTATAAAAGTGTTGGTTAACTTTGTTGTATTTATTTTACCAGTCAGCCAAAGCTCAATAAAATTTTCGGAACTAATTATTTTAAAGCCTGCATTTTCAAAAGCAGCCAACGTTTTTGGGTTGCGATTGTAACCAATTACAACACCTTCTTTTAAAGCCAATACGTTGCAAGCATCGGTCCATTGCTCCCGATCTTCGTATGGAAAAACGCGATCGCCACAGTAAATAAATTGTACGTCTTTTTCAGCACAACCAAAATCTACTACACTTATGTTTATGCAAAGTTCTTTTATGCTTTCAAAAAATTTGGGTTCAAAATTTCCTTTAGTATACTGTAAGATGCTTACGCCATCTCCATCATTTTTTTTATAATTAGGTTTAAGCAATTCAAAATCATATTCTTTTTCGGTTTCTTCTAATGGGTCGCATAAAGGCCCAAAAATTAACCACATGTTTCTTTTTACTTGGGTCATAATGGTGTCAATATGCATCCAATCTCGTTTAGGTGGTATTTTAATAACCGATACTTTATTAATGCTATGAGCTCCTTTTATGGCAAACAATTTTGGGATGAGTTGTATTATGGCTTGAGCGGTGGTTCTTTCGCTGCAACCTACCATTAGGTGGCCTTTGGCAATCATCATTACATCGCCACCTTCTAAAGTTATTCTTTTATTAAGTTGCTCGGTTTTGCTTAATAACGAAAACTGATTGCTTTCGCGCAGGGTAACTAATTGATTTTCTGGAAATAGATTTTCACCAATGTATTTTGCTAATATACTTTCGCGAGCCCTTGCTTTGTAAGCTGTTTTGCTTAATAAAAGATGATCGCCAACGGTAATACCAATATCTCGAGTAAAAATAAAATTAGGAATAGGCGCAAAAATATACTTGCCGTTATGATAACCAGAGATTAAGATTTTTGTTAACAGTTTAGGGTCATCAATTTTGTTAAGGTTATCTATTTGATATAATACATGCTCAACAGCACAAACGGCCGCTATAATTCTAAGTCTGTTTTTTTTATGAGAGAGAACTATTTCTAAAGCTTTTTGCGTATCAATTACAAATTTGGAATTATGATAATTTTGATGAAAAGGGTTAAAAAAAGCCGGTCTTAAGTTATTTTTATAAGCTTCTTTATTTTCAGCTAAAACATTTTTATTTATTTTTTCAGGATCTAAAAATGCTAATAACACCATTGCATATTCATCATACTCTCGTTGCATTTTTTTTAAATCAACAATATCTTCATATAGTAATTCTTGGGCTTCTTGAGGCACTATTTTACCAATGCCGCCATCGGGGCTATGTATTAGTAGGCGTTGTAGTTTACCAACTTCTGATTGTACTAAAGGATTTTGCATTTTTTTTTATTTATGAATAATCGTCTTCAAAATTTTCTTCCTCATCAATAGAAAACATAGAACCAAAAAGGTCTTTAAACTGATAACCTGCTCTAATTAAGTTTTTGCCTACCAATGAATATTCGGCCAAGCCGTGTAGTAAAAATTCCATCAACAATAGTTTCTCTTTTACTGATTTTTTTGGTTGATAGGTTTCCACTATTTCGGATAGACCAGGAATTAAAAATAAGGTTTTTTTATACTGTTCATTAGTAATGTCGTTATAAAAATCGAGTGAATTGTCTTTGGCAAACCAATCAATTATTTTTTGATAAGGATTGGCTTGTTTACGCTTTTTAAAACTTTCCGGATCGGGGAAGTAGTTGGTAAATTGTTTACGAATGGCTTTGCCAATTAGTTGAATGGCAACCAAAAATGGGCCTTCTTGTTCACCCTCGTATACCAATTCTATTTTACCGGTAATGGAAGGTACTACGCCTGATAAATCTGAAACACGGGCTGTAGTTTTCTTTTCTTCATTAATTAAACACCTACGTTCGGCGGTGGAAAATAGGTTTTCTCGTGCTGTAATAGTTAGCCTTGCAGATACGCCGCTTTTTTCGTCAACATATTCACTTTCTCGGGCAACAAAAGCAATTTCTTCTAATAAATCTTCAATTAACGCTGGTACTTCAACAATGGTTTTTTGTGTATCGTTAACACGGGCTTCTTGCTGGCTAATGGTTTTGCTTATTTCAATTGACCGAGGGTAGTGGGTTAGTATTTGGCTTTCAATACGATCTTTTAGTGGCGTAACAATGCTGCCACGGTTGGTATAATCTTCGGGGTTGGCAGTAAATACAAATTGAATATCGAGCGGTAAGCGCAAGTTGAACCCTCGTATTTGTATGTCGCCTTCTTGCAAAATATTAAATAGTGCTACTTGTATGCGAGGTTGCAAATCGGGCAGTTCGTTAATTACAAAAATTGAACGATGTGCGCGTGGTACTAAACCAAAATGTATTACCCGCTCATCGGCATAAGAGAGGCGCATGTTGGCAGCTTTTATTGGGTCTACATCGCCAATTAAATCGGCTACTGAAACATCGGGTGTTGCCAATTTTTCTACATAGCGTTTGCTGCGGTGCAACCATTCAATTGGGGTTTGGTCGCCTTTTTCGGCAATTAAATTTTTGGCATAGGTTGATAGTGGTTGCAATGGATCGTCGTTTAAATCGGAACCAGCAACAATTGGCATATACTCATCTAACAAGTGAATCATTTTACGGGCAATACGGGTTTTTGCTTGCCCCCGTAAACCCAATAATAATATGTTGTGATTGCTAAGTATGGCTCGTTCCATATCGGGTAACACGGTATCATCAAAACCTACTACGCCTTTAAAAACGGTTTGTTTATTTTTTAGTCGTTCAATTAAATTGTTCCTTAATTCTTGCTTTATGCTTTTGCTTTGCCAGCCATTTTGCTTTAGCTGGCCTAATGTTTTAATGTCGCTTATGTTCATTTAATTTTGTTGTGTTTATGCATTATTTATTGTGGGTGAAGAAGCATTTAAAATAGCCCCGATTGCAGCGGTTATCCCAATTACGAAGTGTTGGGATTTGAGCGGAAAGCGGGTAGCTCGTTTTTGCGGGTTTTTCCGTTTCGCTTCATTATAAAAAAAAATGAGCTGTAGTTAAAATGTAGTAATGATGTGTTGTTTTGATGCTTAGCGGCCTTTGCGTACATCAATAAAGCTTTTTATAAAAACTACCATTGCTACTGCACAACTAAAAATCATTACGATTAACCGAATAATGCTAAGCGTGCTGCCACGGCCAATAGCGCCAGTAAGTGGTTTTATTAAAGCAATAATTACCATTAAAGTTAGTAGCACTACTATGTGGGCCACTACTTTATTGCCCTTTTGCATAAAGGGGGTGCATATTAAAAATATTATACCAAAAGCTAAGGGTATAAATGCGGTTGGGGAGTTGCTGTTTAAGCCTGCCCATAAGCCCATAATTGCTAATATTACCCCATTAATAAAGTTTGCTCGCCAAGGTTGCATTGTTATAAATTTGTTTATGCAAGTTTAGTTAGTTTTTTGGTGGTTTACAAGGGGAAGGATGGATAAGATTAGGTTGTTTAAAAAATAGATGAATAATTGAATAAGTTTGATAAGAAAAAGAATTGCTACAATGAAAAAAACGTGGTTTGATTTTACTTCAATTATATGGTTTGATGGTGGTTAAAATTGTTAAATTTATTTTCTCATCATTTACTAAATTGGCGTTACTGGCAATCGTCAATAATAATTTCTAAATCAGCACCTAAAATTACTTCAAAACCACTATTGAGCTGTATATAAATGGTTAATACGGCATAACACTGTTAAAAAAATAGCCCCGACAAGAGTGGTTATGCCATTTTTTGGGTAGCCTTTGAAGCGTTGGTAAAATGGTATTTGAACGGATGGCGGGACCAATGTTTATGTGAGCGGCAACTGCTTCGCTTCTAAAAATTTTTTGCTAATTTTTTTTTATGTGATTGCTTTTAACTACAACCCCAGCTTTTTTTGTTTAAAGTAATTTTAGTTATTTGATGTGTTAAACCCACTTAATTTTTCTGAATAATAAACGCTCCAAATTCTTTAATGCATTTTGGTGGTGGATTGTTTATTGTTGCTGATATACAGTTGCTTATTTCTGTGCAACTTTTATTACCACAATTGCCTGCCAAACTTGTTAGCACTCTAAAATAGGTGGTTTGGTTGTTGTTGGGTGGTGTATATGTACTTGATGTTGCATTGGCAATGTTGCTGAAACTACCATCGCAACCAGTTGTGTTACTTTGCCATTGGTAGCTTACTCCTACAGTTGGGCTTGAGGCTACTAAGGACGCTAAAAGGCCGCCACCACAAGTGATTTGATCTGTACTAATAGTTGCCGCATTTATTATTGCTGTTTCAAAATTAATGGTAAGGTTAAATGCACCACATTGTGCATTGTTGGCAGTTCCATTTGAAGTTAAGGTAAAGGTAGAACAAGTTGCCTCTTCAATATTTAAGGCTATGGTGTTGTTACATTGGTTATAGGTTATGTTAGGGTTGGGGGTGGCTACAGCCCATTCTCCTTCGCATATATTACCACCGTTACAGTTTAAAAAATCTTGTAAAAAAAAGGTAGCTCCTGCACTATTATTACAAACAATAGTATCAATTACCAGGCTACTGTTTGTTGGGCAACATTCTTTAAGTAAATTCAACTGCTTTGGAAAGCTGGCAACTGTATTATTACTTAATGAGGGTTGATAAGTTAAATTGATGGCATCAAAAACGGCTATACAATCGTCGCCAGTTGAAACGTATACAAAGCCATTTAAATAAACCACGCCTCTTGAACCTGCCCAGTTTAAATTGTCACCAACGTTACCATCAAACTGTGTATCTGTTAACGATTGGGCAATAACATTTCCATTAGCATCTAATTTTTGAATGTAAGATGGTGGGTCAAATCCGCCGCCAGCTGAAACAGCTATGTAGCGGTTTCCAGCAGCATCTTGGTCAATACCCATTATTCTAGAACCAGTAGGCACCCCAAGTTGATTGTTGGATGCAAATAGTTCGAAAGTGCCACAGCCACCTGCACCATCTGTATAAGCTGCGGGGTCAATTAAGCCTCTGTAAATACCTGCCTGAAAATTTCCAACTGAAGCAGTTCCGGTAGCATACCAATAGCCATCATTACCATTGGCAAAACCCCAAAAATATCCTTCGCGCATGCAGCCTACTCTGTTTCCGGTACATAAATCATAAATTACAATATCGCCTGTGCCTGTTTGAAAATCAGAAAATATGTTGGTATATAATAGATTGCCTACTGCAAAATGGTTAAAACTGAAACCATCGTTAGTAAAATTATCTATAGCTGGGGTTGATAAATCAGCATCAATTTTTTCACCTAAGCAACTAAACTTTTGAATATTGTATTCATTATTAGTTTGATCATTTTCGCCAATATATAAGTTGCCATTTAAATCAATTGCTATTGCATGGGGCTCGTCTACCACATTTTGTGCGTTTAACCAGGGCATGCCATTGGCGGCATCTCCTATTTCTGTCAGTGCTCCTGTAGTAGAATCAATGCTAAATTTTTCAACATAGTTTAAACCAGTATCATTTAAATACAAATAATTGGTGCAGCTACAATTTTGTGCATTTACTAAAAGATGAAAAAAGGCAATAATAGTGATTAACAGTAGGTAAACAAGCTTATTCATTGTACTATTTTCTTTGAAAAAAAATATAAATTATGTGGCCTTTTGTCTTTACGCTAACTTTTTGATATTGTAGAATCATTTTTAAAATAGTTAAAAGCGAAAATAAGACCGTATTTTATAAAAATAAATAATTTAATTAAAATAAATACCAAATAGGTTTGTTATTTTTGGCTGAGAAAGAAGTGGCCATGCATCTTACTTAAAAACAGATAATTACATATTGATAAAAAAAATTAGTCTATTTAAGGGGAATTGCGCCTAAGTTTAGGCAACAAATTTTACACCTAAAAGTATATTTTATTTTAAGATTTCAAATCATTCGTTTTATTAACTTAGCTATAGGATCATTTTTTTTAGGTAAAATGTAGTGTAAAAATAATGATTGATTATGTTATTTCTCGCATAGAACCTTTACCTTTGCAGCGAAATTGAAAATCCATTCTACAAACAAATAAATTAATGGCAAATACAGGCTCAGTAAAACAAGTAATCGGCGCAGTAGTTGATGTTCGTTTTGATAGTAACAAAGGGGCAAAGTTACCTCAAATATTAAATGCACTAACTATCGACAAAGAAGATGGTTCTAAATTGGTTTTAGAATGTCAGCAACACCTAGGGGAAGATAGTGTTAGAACTATTGCTATGGATAGTACTGATGGTTTAGTTAGAGGCACAGCAGTAGTTGATAGTGGCGCACCTATTAAAATGCCAATTGGCGAAGAAATTAAAGGCCGGTTGTTTAACGTAGTAGGTGAAGCAATTGACGGTATTGGCGAAGTAAGTAATGCTAACGGACGGGCCATACATAATGCGCCACCTAAATTTAACGATTTAAGTACCGAAAGTGAGGTGTTATACACAGGTATTAAAGTAATTGACTTAATTGAACCTTATAGTAAAGGTGGTAAAATTGGTTTGTTTGGTGGTGCTGGTGTTGGCAAAACGGTATTGATAATGGAATTGGTAAATAATATTGCAAAGGCTTATGAAGGTTTGTCAGTATTTGCAGGAGTTGGAGAACGTACCAGAGAAGGCAACGATTTGTTGAGAGAGTTTTTAGAGTCGGACGTAATAAAATACGGCGAGGAATTTAAGCATAGCATGGAAGAAGGCGGCTGGGATTTAAGTAAGGTAGATAAAAATGCACTAAAAGACAGTAAGGCTACCTTGGTTTTTGGTCAAATGAACGAACCACCAGGCGCACGTGCAAGAGTTGCTTTAAGTGGGCTTTCTATAGCCGAATATTTTAGAGATGGAGATGATAGCTCGGCAGGTGGTAAAGATATTTTGTTTTTTATTGACAATATTTTCCGTTTTACACAAGCGGGTTCTGAGGTTTCGGCATTGTTGGGTCGTATGCCATCGGCAGTAGGTTACCAGCCAACTTTAGCTACCGAAATGGGCTTGATGCAAGAGCGTATTACTTCTACTAAAAGAGGTTCTATAACATCGGTACAAGCAGTATATGTGCCAGCAGATGATTTAACAGATCCGGCACCAGCAACAACATTTGCGCACTTAGATGCCACCACGGTATTAAGTAGAAAACTAGCTTCTTTAGGTATTTACCCAGCTATTGATCCATTAGATTCTACTTCAAGAATGATGTCGCCAGATATTTTAAGTGAAGAACATTATAATACAGCGCAGCGGGTAAAACAAATTTTACAACGCTATAACGAGCTGCAAGACATTATTGCTATTTTAGGTATGGATGAATTGAGTGAAGAAGATAAATTATCGGTGTATAGAGCACGTAAAGTACAACGTTTCTTGTCGCAACCTTTTCACGTGGCAGAACAATTTACTGGTACGCCAGGCGTTTTAGTGCCAATTGAAGAAACCATTAGAGGCTTTAATATGATTATGGATGGAGAAGTTGATGATATTCCGGAAATGGGCTTTAACTTAGTAGGAACAATTGATGAAGCTATTGAAAAAGGAAAGAAAATTTTAGCGGAGGCAGGCTAAAATTATCAATAATATTTATACTTAAAGAATTTATAAAATGGATTTGAGCATAATTACACCAGAGCAAACGGTTTTTGAAGGTACTGCAGAAAGAGTACAGCTGCCAGGTGTTTCTGGTAAATTTGAAGTTTTGCAAAATCACGCAGCATTAATTTCTGCATTGGCTTATGGCCAAGTAAAAGTTACTAGCAATGGTACTATAAAATTAATGCAAATTACAGGTGGTTTTGTAGAAGTTTTAAATAACAACGTTACTGTTTTAGCAGAAGGAGTTATAGAAGAAACCGCAAAAAAATAATTCAACCCTAAAGATATTTTAGAGCTGGTATTTAGCCATTTACTAAAATTTAGTTAAACTACTTAGACCAAAATAAGTAGGAAGGCAGCAATATTATTGCTGCCTTTTTTTGTTTTAACAACCAACTATCGGCTGCTAAGAGGGTTTAAAATATTTAAAAGGAAAAGGCAACCGATTCCACAACCAATTATAATAAACAGTTTTTTCGCTGCCAAAATTTTTAAAAAAGTGGGCAACTGATGGTATATTAGAACCCTCAAAATCAAAAACATAATTAGTATTGCTATGCTGTTTTATAATATGATCAATTAATACCGCCATCCACCCATTTTTTTTGCCAAAACCAGTACTGGCATTAACCAAGTTTATTATTCTTTGCTCCGTTTTAACACAATAAATAACAGCATCAAGCTCCTTATTTTTATTTAACACCCCCAAAGCAACACCTAATTTTTGCTTAGTAAGCACATTCAATAATTTTTCTAAAATGGTATAATCTTTTATACTTAATACCGAGCTGTCAATGTTATAAGTTTGCCGCATTAGTGCTACTATTGCACTTGCCTCAATATTGGTAACAATTTGCGGCTCATTTTTTAATGCTATTTTTATTTCTCGGCGCGTATTGTATTTATAATTGGCTAAAATGTTTGAATAGGGTTGGTTTAAATGAATGATGTAATTATTTTTAGGCAAAAAACTTCCACCATCAAACAACTTATCAGACACACAATAATTGATATATTTAATTTTAGCAGGAATGGTATTCACCATTTTATCAACAACTATTTTACTTAATTTAATTGTTGAAATTACACCTAACTGTTGGCACAACAAAGGATAATAAACATATTCAATACCAAATTTTTTTTTGGTAGGAAGCGGTAAAATGGCTTCATAATTGTTTAAAACAATGGCGCTATAATTTGGGGCAACAACATTTAAGTAAAAAGAGTAGGCATACGGAAAACCCTGTAAAGATTGCCTTACACAAGCATCCCACAAATCAATATCAATTTCGTTATTTTTAAGATATCGAATTTTCATACATTATAGATAGTTGTTTTTCAAAAAGCTTGCGCCAGCCTTGCCAACCTTCGCTATCACTTAAAGAATTGTTGTGCCATACAACACTACAATAGCCATTATTATTAATTACTTTTTGAAATAGATCAATACTTTTTTCAATGCTCTTTTCAATGCTTAATTTTTGATATTTTTTCAAAGTAACATCCATCATTATAAGCGGAATTACCTTTAACTTGGTTTTAATTTCCCATCTTAAATTATAAAAATAAAATGGGCTTGCTGTACCTGCTCTAAAACCAATTTGATCTGCATAACCCATACTAAACTCTTCTTGCATTTCTAACTCAATCAAATTTTCGTAAGTATCGGGCAGTTTAACCATTAAAAAATGTTGTCTGTTTTTGTCAATCGATTTTTTAACTACCTCTTCCAATTGTAAGTGCTCTATTTCTAATTGTTTTTTATTTTGGTTAGATGCATAAGATGGGTGCAAGCCAATTTCCCCAACATCTGCCATTCCTTTTATCAAATTTCTAAACTCTTCTTGTTCTAAAGAAACATTTTTATCGTTAATACCATATTCGCCTACTAAAAAAAAGTAAATTGGCTTTTGGCCATATTTTTTGGCTTGCTCAATAAGGTACGGGAAGGTATAAAATGGATCTGGAAACAAACCACTAATTGCTCCAAACCGATCGCTTAATTTTGAAAAATTGAACTGACTTATCTCTTTAATTATACCACCAGCATTACGCAAAAAACCTTTGTTTCGGTAAGCATAAGCCATATCAATATCAAAAGTTAGCTGTAGTTTTGCTTTAGGCTCTTTGTACTTTATATTAGGGTAATAGGCAGAAAGTATATTTTTGATGCGATTAACCCATATATTTACAACTGGCTGTTGTAAAAATTGATATTTGTGTGCTATTGAAGCTTTTGAAGGAAAACGGCCAAACTTGTCAGCTTTAAAAGGTAAATATTCTTCGTAGCGACTAACCATATAAAAAATGGCAGCAAAAGGATCAAACTTTAAATCGCAATGTTCATCATCGGTTACAAAAAGTAGCGGAACTTCCCCTTTATTTTCAACTTCAAATTTTATATCTTTTATACCAAATTCAAATAATAAACTGTGTGCCTTTATAAAAGGTACTTTCTTCAACTTTTCATCACCATAATTTATTTTTGGCAAATCTATGGTACCAAACTCTTGAAAGTTGGTGGTAATGCTGAAATCAATGCCCAACAATTGGTTAAACACTAACTCGCAAGTGTAGCGTAAGCGGTTGGTTTTTGCCTTTGCATAAATTAAAAGATTCATTGGTTTACGCTTATCTTATCCTAAAAGGTAAAATTAGGCTTTTTTGGTTAATTGGTATTGGGTATTGTTTTATTAGAGTTTGTATAAATTAGTTTGCAATGGAGAAATGAAAGCCAGATAATACTTTAGAGAAACATTAATCCATCTCGCAACTTTAACTCAATACGCCCACTTTAAATAACTCGCTCCCCAGGTAAAGCCTCCACCAAAGGCAGCAAGCATTAAGTTATCGCCGGGTTTTAGTTTATCTTCCCAATCCCATAAACATAATGGTATGGTAGCTGCAGTAGTATTGCCATACTTTTCAATGTTTATCATTACTTTATCGCTACTTAAACCAGCAAATTTTGCTGTGGCATCTATAATGCGTTTGTTGGCTTGGTGTGGTACCAACCAATCAATAGCATCTGTAGTGAGGTTATTTCTATCCATCACTATTTTAACAGCCTCCGACATTTTACTTACCGCAGTTTTAAACACCGGCCCACCATCTTGATAAACATACTGATGCCCTAAATTTAACAATTCGGGAGTTAATGGAGTTCTTGAGCCACCCGCTTTTATGTGTAAAAATTCTTCACCGCTACCATCGCTACCCATATAACTATCAACTAAGCCAAAGCCAGCTGTATTAGCTTCTAACATAACCGCAGCTCCAGCATCACCAAAAATAATACAAGTAGATCTATCTTCATAGTTGATAATGCTGCTCATTTTATCGGCACCAATAACAATTATTTTTTTATACGCCCCACTTTCTATAAATTTAGCAGCAGTAGTTAAGGCATATAAAAAACCGCTACAAGCGGCAGAAATATCAAAACCTGGCACCCCTTTCATACCACATTGATGGCCTACAATGTTGGCCAGCGCAGGAAAACGTACATCATTAGTTGTAGTAGCTGCAATTATTAGCTCTACCAATTCTGGAGCACTTCCAGTTTTTTTTAGTAAACCATTTACGGCTTCTACGGCCATTACCGAAACGCCTTTGCCTTCCCCTTTTAATATTCTACGCTCTTTAATGCCAGTTCTACTAACAATCCACTCATCGTTAGTATCTACCATTTTTTCAAGTATTGAGTTAGTTAACCTAAATTCGGGCAAATAACCGTGTACTCCGGTAATGGCAGCTAAAGTTTTCATTTAAAATATAAATTTTATAATTTAAATTGCTCTAAATTTTAGCAAAATTTTCTACTAACATTTTGCCTTTGTAAAATAAATTACCTTCAACTACATAAGCTCTATGCCATAAATGCGACTCACCAGTAACACCACAAGTAACTACATTTGGTGGTGTGGTTTTGTAATGGGTTCTTCTCTTATCTCTTCTTGTTTTCGACTGCTTCCGTTTAGGATGTGCCATACTTACTATTATTTAATTTTTATGATAAATTTATTTATTCAATTTTTTTAGGGCTTCCCATCTCGGGTCTATTGGTGTTTGTTCAGCAGCATCGGGGTTAATAAAATATTTAGTAAAATCTTTTCCACATTCAGGCATATTAGCTTCACTAAGTTTACACGATTTTTTAATGGGCATACTCAATACTGTAAATTCGTACAAAAAATGAGTAATGTCCAAATGGGTTTCATTTCTACTTAAATAAATAACATCTTCATTTGTACTTTCTGCTAGTTCAAGATTTTCAAATTTTACAAACAATATATGATCGTCCATAATTTCTAATTTATAATCTTCTGTACATCGGTCACACAAAGTGTTAATCCAACCATCTAACTTAAAAGTCAATTCAAAAAAGTTACTTCTTTTTTTATCAAATGTTAATGCTACCTCGATGTTAGCATTTTTTACTAATGATTGATTGAATTGCTCAAAAAATGAGTTACCTAAAATGTAATTAAATTGATGTAAGCCATTTTTAAGCCCTACATACGCTATTTTATAAGAATGTTCGCTAATGGCCATAATTTCAAAAAACGAAGCGCAAAGATAGGCATTAAAAAGGTTAAATTTGTGTCCTACACTTGTTTTTTTAGTCTTATATATTATGTGTGGTTAAAAAAATACAAAAAGTATCTCCAAAACATTGAATTATGACCTTAAAGCTGTATTTTTGCTAAAATTTTTAACCATTAAATTATCTTCACCACTATTGTTCAACTTAGCAAACTTAACTTAATTTAGGATATAACAATACAATAGTTATTATTGTAGGAAATTCAACTATAGTATATTTGCATCAAAAATAATAGAATAAATAATATTAATTAATTCATTTAAATTCATTAAAAATATGAAATTAACTTTTACTACACTAATGTGCTTTTTAGTTACTATAAGCATGTTTGCACAACAAGAAGACTTGCCGCCAAATGCTGAGCCAGGCAAGTGCTATGCTCAATGTATAACAAGTGATCGGTACGAAAATACCAGTGAAACTTATCAAGTTAAAGACGCTTCAAGTAGAATTGAGGTTGTTCCTGCAAAGTTCGAAACTGTTACTAATGATTACACTTCTGAAGAAGCTTCTTCTAGAATTGAAGTTGTTGCTGGTAAAACTGATACCAGAACAGAAGTTTACACTTCAAAAGAAGCATATACTCGATTAGAAGTAATTCCAGCAAAAGTTGAAACGGTAACTGAGCAGGTTTTAGCAAAAGAAGCTTCAACTCGTTTAGAAGTTATGCCAGCTAAATTCGAATCAAGATCAGAAACTTATGTATCAGAGGAAGCTTCTAGTCGTTTAGAGGTAATGCCTGCTAAATTTGAAACGGTAACAGAACAAGTTATTGCCAAAGAAGCTTCTACTCGTTTAGAAGTAATGCCAGCTACTTTTGAAACGGTAACTGAGCAAGTTGTTGCTAAAGAAGCTTCGAGCCGTTTAGAAATTGTACCTGCTGCTTACGAAACAGTAACTGAACAAGTATTAGCTAAAGAAGCTTCAACTCGTTTAGAAGTTATACCAGCTAAATACGAGAGTGCTTCTGGTGAAGTGTTTACTGAAACACCTTGTAACTTAACGGTTAGTGCTGCTAAATTTGAAACGGTAACTGAGCAAGTTTTAGTTAAAGAAGCTTCTACTCGTTTAGAAGTTGTGCCTGCTCAATACGAAACAGTAACTGAGCAAGTATTGGCAAAAGAAGCTTCAAGTCGTTTAGAAGTTGTACCTGCAAAATACGAAACTCAAACTGAGCAAGTTTTAATTTCGCCAGCAACAACTCGTTGGGAAAGAGGTAAGGCTGATCCTCAATGTTTATCAAGTAACCCAGAAGATTGTATGGTAATGTGTTTGGTAGATGTACCTGCACAGTATAATACAATTACTAAGCAAGTATTAGTAAGTGGTGCTTCTACAAAAGAAGTTGCTATACCTGCTGAATACAAAACAGTTAGTAGAAGAGTTTTAAAAGCTCCTGCAACTGTAAAAGAAGTAGCTATACCAGCTGAATATGGTACAATTACTCGTCAAGTTTTAAAATCTTCTGCAGCTGCCAACCAAGTTGGTGGTAATGCCGAAAGTGGCGACTGTATTACTTCTTCTGCTAAAAGTTATTCTTTTCAAAGATTAGTTTCTCCTGCAAGTGTAAAAGAAGTTGCAATACCTGCTGAGTACTCTACAATTTCAAGAAGAGTTTTAAAAGCTCCTGCAAGTGTAAAAGAAGTAGCTATTCCTGCTGAATATTCTACTGTTTCACGCCAGGTAGTTAAAGCTCCTGCAAGTGTAAAAGAAGTAGCTATTCCTGCTGAATACAAAACAATTTCTCGTCAGATATTAAAAACTCCTGCTACAACAAAAGAAATTGCTATTCCAGAAAAAACGGCTTCAAGAAGTTATACCGTAGTTGCAGCACCAGCAAGTGTAAAAGAAGTAGCTATACCTGCAGAATACAAAACAGTTAGCGTACAGAAAGTAACTGCCCCACCTTCTACAAGAGAAGTACCTGTTGAAGCTAAAACGGCAAGTAGAACTGTAAGCACACGTGCTGCTGATACTACAAAAGAAATTGCAATTGCTGCAAAAACTGGTACTTATTCTACTACTGTTTTAAAATCTTCAGCTTCTACAAAAGAAGTGCAAATTGAACCTGAGTTTAGAACTGTAAACAAAAGAGTTTTAGCTTCAGTTGGTGGAAGAACTGGTTGGGTTGAAGTATTATGTGATAAAGACATTACTTATAACAAAATTAGAGCTGTACAACAAGCATTAAAAGCTAAAGGCTACAAAGTTGGTTCTATTGATGGTATTATGGGCGCAGGCACAAAAGCTGCTTTAACTAAATACCAAAAAGATAATGGTTTACCAGAAGGTAACTTAAACATTGAAACTTTAAAGTCTTTAGGACTATAGGGATTTTTTAGCTTACAAATAATAGTAAGCATTAAATAAATAAAAGCCAGCGTTTTAATTAACGCTGGCTTTTTTATTTTGTAGAAGGAAACGATTTTGGGCTAATTTATTTTTTCAATTTCTTATAATAAAAAAACTTTATACTTTAAAAATAAAATTATGTCAGTATCAAAAAAATATATCTTACTAATTGCCTTTTGCTTGTTTATATTAAACAGTTGTAGGCAATAAATAAATGCAATTTGGTTTTGAGACTGATAAAAAAAGTTTCGGATTAATGGATTTCTTGAGCTGTTATTGACTGTATTGCTCTCCTATTGGTTTTAATTCTTCTTTTCGACTTTAAATTTTGGCACGAAATAGTTTAAATAAAATATCATTACTAAGTAGGTGATGATTAGGGTTGGTATGTTGGAGTTGAAACCAAAATCAAATTCTGGAATACCAAATAGTTCTCTAAAAGATGTGGTAGCAATTGATAACATAAATACAATCCCAAAAATAAAAAGCCCAATAATTGCGGTTTTATTTTTTGGAGTACGTTGAATTCCTAATTTAGCATCTTGAATGAAGTAGTACCAAAGCATACAAACACAAAAAATAGCTTCTATGGCTATCGCCAGATAAACATTAGAAGCATACAAACCCAGTCCAGCATCTGCTGTATCTGCTCCAAAAATGTGGTGTGGATGTCCAGAAAAAAAATCTAACACAAAATGTCCAGCAACCAAAGCTAAACCCACCAATCCAATTTGAGTGCTTTTAAATATTACTTTTCCCAAAATAAAAGTTACCACTAACCAAAATATCAAAGGAACTAAATCATGACTATAAAGCATATCAACTGTCATATTACTTAAGGTAGCATCAAAAACATCACTTGGTTCCGTTCGTTCTAGCCCTAAGTAATGCAAAATAAACCATAGTAAATCTTGCAATTGCGAAACAAATAGAAAGTAAAGTAAAGCTCCTTTTGGAAATTTTTGATGTGCTACCATAGCTGTAGTAAAGTGTCCTGCTAACATAATTAATTATTTTTTGTATTTTTACTTTATTATTTAAAGCAAAAATACAAATAACTTTAGATTTTAAAGTAATAATTTTTAAAAAATTATGATTAAAAAATTTCGGTCTTCCTGCCTTATAGCGTCTGGATTGGATTTAATAGGAGATAAATGGTCGCTGCTTATTGTTAGAGATATGTTAATGCATCAAAAGAAAACATTTAAAGAATTGGCTGCATCAGATGAAAGGGCTGCTACTAATCTGCTATCGACAAGGTTAAAATTTTTGGAATCTTTGGATGTGATTTCTAAAAGGAAATTACCTAATAACAAAAAAGAGAATATTTATTTGCTTACTGAAAAAGGTCTTGATTTAGCCCCTTTGATTTTAGAAATTGTAATTTGGAGTGACAAATATGTACGAACTTATAATCCTGATATGAATTTTTATGAAAGTAGGCCCAATAAACTGTTAGAAATAGAACGTGTTCAAAATGGATATAGAGAATTTGTACAGCAGGTTATTGGTTAGCTTATTGTTTGTTGTTTTTAATTACAGCCAAATATAATCCGCAGTTTAAAATGAATTTATAAATAAAAAAACCTACAACAATGTTTAAGTAGCCATTGGGGTATAAATGTTTGTCTCTCCGTTAAATAGTAGCAGTATTTTTTTCGAGATTTGTTAATGTGGATAATGTAAGTGATGTTAAAATGTTTGCACCGTAGGTAAGGTATATATAAGCGCTTTTAAAACGGATACCACAACTGGGCGAGGCCAGAAAAATAGCCCCGACAAAAGTGGTTATACCATTTTGAGCTGGGTATTTGGGTTTAGCCCTTAAAGTATAAACAAAATGGTATTTGAACGGATGGCGGGACCAAAATTTTTGCGAGGGACAACTGTTTCGCTTCTAAAAAAATTTTTGCTATTGATTATATTAACTTATTTTTTTTGAGAAAATTTTTGTGTCGCTGCCTTAGGTGTTTGTCGTTTGAACTCACTATACCATTCGGATATAAAAAAAATAAACATTATTGCATATCTAAAGCAACTATTTCAGTTCCTTTGCATAATATATATTACAATTAATTTAAAAAATGAGTTTGAGAAATTTACTATCGTTATTACTATTTATGGCTTTTGGCTTCAACACCCTTAACAGCTTTGCACAGCAAACAAGCAGCAATCAAAATTTTCAGTTTCGTGCAGTAGCCGAACTTGGCTTTTTGGGAGTATTAAGCAACCAAATACAGTTTGGAAAAAGCGGCACTTATTTCGCTTATCAAAAAGAAGGCGGGCAAGATGTGTTGTTTCCGGTAAGCAGGTTATCATTAGAGCTGGATTTTAAAAAGAGAAACAGATTAATATTTTTGTACCAACCGCTTAAATTAGAGTCGCAAGATCTTTTAGCAAACGATTTAATAGTAAACGATTTGGTTTTTAAAGCAGGCAGCAATGTAAAAATGTTATACAACTTTCCATTTTACCGCTTAAGTTATTTACGAGAACTATTGCCCAACAATGAAAAGTTTGATTTCGGAATTGGCGCAAGTGTGCAAATACGTAATACTACTATTAATTTTGAATCGGGCGATGGAGAACTTTTTAGAACAAACAGAAACGTAGGCATTGTACCCATTATAAAATTGTATAGCAAAGCCCAAATAAAAGAAAAAGCATATTTAGCATTTGAAGCAGATGGTTTTTATGCACCGGTTAGTTATTTAAACGGCAGCGACGAGGATATTATAGGCGCAATTTTAGATGCCAGCTTACGCTATGGTTTGCAAATTGCAGAACCAGTAAGCAGCTTTTTAAACCTTAGATATATTGGTGGTGGCGCAGTTGGTACTAACACCGATAGCAAAGCCGTTGGCGATGGTTATACCAAAAACTGGATCAACTTTATTACCGTTTCGGTAGGTTTTGTTTATGCCTTTTAAATAAAAGATTATAATCCCGGTTTTATAATCGGGATTTTTTGGGTGTTTGGGCGTTTGGGTGTTAGGGGCGTTTGGGTGTTTGGGTGTTTGGGCGTTCCCCTTCGGGTCGGGCTTTCCGCTCAAATACCGCCCCGCAAAAAGCGGATGCGGTATAACCGCTGCAATCCCTAACGCATCAAGTTATAACTAAATACTTTGCTCCGCTTCGTCCTCCAATTCAATGTTATTCAGTAAAAATTTTTCGGGCAATTCTTTCTTTGAGTTAATGCCCAACCTTTTCAACTTTTCGGCCTGGCCAATTAAATTGCCACTACCAGAACTTAGTTTTTTCATCGCATCTCCATATTTTTCATTGGCTTTCCCCAAGTGTTTATCAATCTCTTGCATATCGCTTACAAAGCCAACAAATTTTTCATACAGCTTTTCGCCACGTTTTGCAATATCAATGGCATTGGTGTTTTGCTGTTCTCGTTTCCAAATATCACTCACCATTTTAAGTGCTGCAATTAAGTTGGTGGGGCTTATCAGCAACACTCTTTTTTTGTAGGCGTAACTCCAAAGCTCGGGATCGTAATGTAAGGCCGTCATAAACGCAGGTTCTATGGGCACAAACAACATCACAAAGTCTAAGGTTTTATCAAACTTGTCATATTCTTTTCCACTTAAATTATCAATATGATTTTTAACCGATTTTATATGCTCGGCTAAATGTAATTTCTGTTCCTCCAAATCTTCGCAATTGGCAAAACGTTCGTAAGCCGTTAGCGACACCTTTGAGTCCACAATTATATATCTATCATCTGGATATTTAATTTTTACATCCGGCTGTTTTCTTTTACCTGCTTCATCAACATAACTATCTTGCGTAAAATATTCTCTGTTTTTTACTAAGCCCGAATATTCCAAAATGTTTTCCAATATCATTTCGCCCCAATCGCCTTGTGTTTTGGCTTGCCCTTTTAAGGCATTGGTCAGGTTGGTGGCATCTTTACTAATTTGTTGATTCAGCGCCACCAAATCTTTTATCTTTCCTTCCAGCGAAAAACGTTGCTTCGATTCTTTGTCGTAAGTTTCTTCCACCTTCTGTTTAAATTCCTTTAAATTTTCTTTTAGTGGATTAAGCAGTTGCTCAATATTCTCTTTGCTTTGTTTTGAAAACTTGTTGGTTTTTTCTTCAAACAATTTGTTAGCAATATTTTCAAATTCTATCAACGATTTTTTTCTCGCTTCTTCAAATTCTACCGACTGTTCATTTATCTTTTCATCTAAAGCATTTTTAACCAACTCTATTTTTGAAAGCTCCGTTTTTAAAAACCCTATTTGCTGCCGACTGTTTTCTATGGCTGTCTGTTGTTTTTCGTTAGTAGTTTTTTCTTCTGCAAAACGTTCTTTCACGTTATACATTTCAGCTCTTAACCCAGCAATATCATTCTCTTGACTCTTATTAATATCTTGCTCATTAATAAGTTTGTTGTTTAGTTGGTCCATAGCGCTTCGCAACTCTTTTTCTAAAGCAATTTTAGTATCTAATTCGTTTTGGTTAGCTGCAAAGTTGTCTTTCAGTTCATCGTACAAATCTCTTTTTACGGTTGATGATTTTATGATTAGATAGGTGATGAGTGCGGCAATTACTGCTGCCATTATTCCTACAATTAAAGGTATTAGTATTTCTTGATTCATCAATTTAAATTGACGGTGGCTAAAAGTAAAGTATAATTCTGCTGACAAACTAAACTGTTTTCATTTTAAAACTATACTATGTTATCTCTTTCAATTGAACTTGCGGGCAAGGTTCGCTGTCAAGAAAATTTACCATTTTATTTCTCATCTCACCTTTATTAGTAAAATGTCTTGAAATTTCTCTCGTGATATAATTGTGATTGTTTCTGCTTTTGTAGAAATCTTTTCCTTCATAATAAAATATTCTTATAGATGTACAATTTTCGTTTTCTAACAAATATTTCAATAAGGTTCTATCAGATAAAGCACAAGAATGACCAATTATAAAAACCTCATATTCTCCTCCATCTACAAAATTCGTCATTTCATTGTAACTTCTCGATTTAGAATAACCGAAAGATTTGATATTTTCAAATAAAGATTTAACATTAAATTCTTCCAATGCCTTGTAGGTTTTATCATACTCATCTCCAAAGCCAAAAATCAATGGGTTTTCCCTGTCATCATTTAATTTTCCGTGAATATTAATTAGTTCGGTAGGATTATTTTTATTAAGATCTGACAAATACATTTCAGCAGTTTTGGTGTAGTTGAAGTTGAGTAGACACATTGATTTGGTATCTTTATTTCCAGTTAAAATGTCAATGAATTTTTGATGAGGTTTAAACTTAAATTTGTTCTCAACATATTCTGTCAAATAATATTCTAAAGCCAATTTTACTTTTTCGAATTCTTCATTTAATCTTTTTACATCCGTTATATGACGAACATCTATGTTTTTGAAATTTTTCACCCCAGATTCAACAATTAGCTCTTTGTAAAAGAAAGACTCTATATCTGACCAATTGTTGCCATTGTTTCCTGTTAATAATTTTTCAGATAATGAAGTCGCTGAAATGTAAATGAAATGTGTTCCTATTAATCTAACCAATCGCTCTTTTGTATGAGCCTGCAAATAAGAGTTCTGTAAATCATCTTTTTTATGACGTAACTTTAGATTAAAAAATTTTTTTGAATTGGATTTTTGATTAATGAAATTTTCATCAATCTCCGCTTTTGTATAATTAAAAATAAAATCCTCATATTTCGTAGGTAAACCGTGAGCTAAGTCAAAACCGTTTCCAAGTAATACTAATCTGTTCATTTTTCAAAAGTAGGGTTTTGTTTAGATGTTTTTAAGATCAATTGTAATATATTTTTCGGCTTTAAGTTTTGCTATTTTTTCTTATAGTATTTGAAATGCATGTGCCACGACTTTTAATTAGGCTAACAAGTCGTGGCACGAATTAAGGTTTTTCATCAAGTAGCATTTTCATTCCTACTTCATTGTTGATTACCAAATCTTCAGCTTGCCTAAGCAAAGCAAGAGCTTAAGATTTCTTTACTGAAGGAAAATTTTCTAAAAACTCGGCTAAGGTTTCGGTTGCTAACCAGTCAAACAGCGAACGGATGGGAACTCTTGTTCCGTTAAAAACTGCTGTGCCGCTCATAATTTCTTTGTCAATATTTCTCTTGCAGGAGGAAGCATTTCCAAAATATAATCTGGTGCATTTTGTCTCACATTTTTTTCATTTGTATCAAAAATACAAAATATGGTACATATCTGGTATTATTTCCCGCTTTTCCATTCTTCATTTTCGAGTAAATACTCAGGTATAGTCATTTCTTCTATTTCATTCATAGCAAATTTTTCAGCTTGTGTTGTGTGAGCAGAAGAATATTAAACAGAATTTTGATATGCGAGGTTAAAAACAGAAAAGTAATGGAAACTCTACGTGGAGTATTTTTGATGGCAGTAGCCATCAGTGCAGACCGTAAAATATCAACCTCAAATGAGGCATTATTTATTTATTTTACTTAAAGTAATTGGTACTTCGTCTTATTCATTTTTCCTAACTTAATTAACATTCCTATTTCTATACCTTTTTTTAAATCTCTAGAGGCTGTTGATGACGAAATGTTTTTGAATATATTCATATAATCCTTTCTAGTAAATTCTTTTTGACTCAGCGATTTTAAATACTCTAACCTTTGTGGGGTATTAAAATTTCGATTGTTAAACGACAATAGATCTAAAAGAGAATCATTTATAACAGTTAACATATACTCAATAAACTTTGTTGAGTTACCTACTTTATCACAATAAGCTAAAGCTTTGTAATACTTAGTTTGATCTTTACTAATTAAAGTTTCAAAAGGGATATATTCGAAAACAGGGTATTTTGTCATCAGTATTAATGTTTGCCATAATCTTCCCATCCTTCCATTTCCATCTAAAAAAGGATGTATAAATTCCATTTCATAATGAAATACACAACTTTTAATCAATTCTATTTCATCGTTTTTTAAATACTGAAATAAGTCTTTCATTAAAAAAGGAACATTTTGGTAAGGCGGTGCTAAATGTTCAACTTTTGAACCTTTAATAATTCCAACACCTTGTTTTCTATAACTCCCTGGTTTATCTATTAAATCAGTCATCAATGCTTTGTGAGCTTTCAAAAACGATTTTTCATTTACCGGATCAAAGTGATGTATATTTTCATAAATATTAATAGCATTTATAACTTCTTGAATATCTTTTTTTGGTCCAACCACTCTTTTGTTTTCAAGTAAAGCGGTAATCTGTTTTTCAGTAAGCGTATTGCCTTCAATTTTTAAAGAAGCATGAATAGTTTTTATTTTATTCTGTTTTCTTAGCGTTGGAGAGGGTTTGTCTAAAAAATTAGCGTTTATTTCTCCTATTTTTTCAGAGATAGAAGCTATTAATTTTAAAATAAATGGAGTAATGTTATAAGGTGGACTCATTTTGATACTATCATTTGATAGTATCAAAAATACAATTATTTATGCTCTTTAAGAATTTTTAGATCCGTTAAAATAGAAAAAAAATGGTTTTAATTTAGGCAGGTAGGCAACTATTTTAAATTAAAAAAAAACTGGGGTTTCAAAACGAATCACAGGTGAAAAAGAACTCTCCAATAATCCAACTTTGCAATCAAGATTATCTAAACAACAGAATTTTTCTGGTAATTCTTGTGTTTTGCCAACTCAATCAACCTTTTGGTGGAAATGGGTCTTTACCATAAGAATTTCTATCTTGAATAAGACCATTTTTTTTATGGATATATAGTTCTGTCTCTTCTTTTCTACTAAGTTCCTTGCCATATTTAACCGCATCTTCTTTTCGACCAAAAGACTTCGATACTCTTGTAGATCCTGATTTCTTTACTGCCCAGCCACCTTTCTCTTTCGATGGCACAACATGATTTGATTTTTTGTGATTTGATTTTTTCGCCATAATTATTCTTTATATTTCAAACAATTCAATTAAGCAAAGCGTTCCTTGTTGTTTAAAATTAGTGCTAAAAATAAACAATTCCAATTTTTTTTTCTCATTTCTAAAAGCAATTCATCCTTCCTTTTCTTCTCTCATTTTCAAATAACTTAGTGGTGTTAAAACTGCAATTTTTGAGTTCCTATAATCTTTAACATTACGAGTAATAATTGCTTGTATTCCTTCAATTGTGAGAGCAGAAGAATATTGAACAGAATCTTCATAATCTTTAAAATTATTTTTTAAGGCTTGTACAATTTCTTTTTTGGTTGTGCCGATAATTTCCGTCATATTACATAACTCGGCCACAACTTCAAGTGTCTTTTTATGTCCCAAATACCTTCGCACGATGTAATAAATGTTATTGATGCTAACTGCAGACAAGTGAAGTTCAATTTCTCCTTTTTCACTTAACTCAAAAAGTTCGCTGGCTGGATTAGCATGCGGTGCTCTATCTGTAAAAAAATCAATCACCACATCTGAGTCGATAAATAGTTTAGACACCATATTTTTTAGATAATTCTTCTGTTAGAATTTGTTTGTGATTTAACTTCTCGTTGGTTTTGATTATACCTCGCAGTCTCTGTATTCTTAAAGATAATTGTTCGGGTTTGATTTCTCTTCTATTTACAGTAACCAGTTTGAAGTAATTTTCTACAATTTCCGATAGACTTTGACCTTTTTCTTTAGCATACTCCTTTGCTACCTCAATTATTTCTTTTTCAATTGTTAACGTTAATTTCGTATTCATTATTTTTTACACAAAAATACGTGTTTGTTTTCATTTACGCAACACGTGTATTAATTTTTCAAATGAATGCATGAAGATTCGGAAACAGCAAACGCTTACCTAATAATCTCAATTTATAATCAGGATTACCTAAACAACAGTCATTTTCATTACCCAAAACATGCATCAAACAAAACCCTTCATCACCTTTGCCAAGCCCATCGTATCATAATTTAAATGTTGTGCGCCATCTACATACAAACTTATGCCAGTAATATATGCCGCTAACGGACTTGCCAAAAAACATACCGCATTCGATACCTCTTCAACCGTGCCAAAACGGTGCATTGGTATGGCTTCTTTAGCAGCTTCAAACATCGCTTGTATTTGTTCTGGGTATTGATCCAAGCCACTCGATTCTATAATGCCCGGCGCAACACAATTAATTCTAATACTGTAATCGCTCCACTCTTGAGCTAACGTTTTGGTTAAGTTTTCTACGCCTGCACGAGCTGCCCCGGTATGCGCCATCCCCGGAAACCCACGTATAATGCCAGCAATAATATTTACAACCACGCCTTGTTTTTGCGGTATAAAAAAAGCGTTCGCCATATCGCGACACATATAAAAAGTGCCGTTCAAATTATTATTCACAACTGCATTCCAACCTTTGTTATTAATATATTCTGCCAAGGCAGGAAACTGTCCGCCTGCGTTGTTCACCAAAACATCTAAACGTTCATATTTGTTTTTAGTAAACTCAATTAATGCAGCAATATCTTCCGCTTTTCTAATATCGCAAGCTTGGTGCAATACTTCCCCAAACTCAGCCAATTGCTTTGCAGCTGCTGCCAATGGTTCTGCTTTGCGAGAACAAATAATCACCTTAGCTCCCAACAGCAACATATCTTTTGCAATTTGAAAACCAATGCCTGATCGTCCGCCAGTTACCAAAGCCACCTTATCTTTAAAAGTCTCTGCCTTAAACATTTGTTTCAATTTTGCTTACGTTATTAATGCCAATCATTTCTCTTGCTTCTGCAACAGTAGCTACTAAGCGGCCCATCATTTGTGCCAACCTAACCGCTTCTTCCACCAATGCTCCATTAGATTTTGCCATTTCATTATTAGGCAAGTAAAAGTTATCTTCTAAACCAACTCTTATGTTGCCGCCCATCATAGCCGCCAATGCATTTAACTGCCATTGTTTTCTGCTAATAACTATCGATTGCCAAAAAGCACCATCTGGCACTTGCTTAATTTGATGCATTAAATTTTCTGGTGTTGCTGGTATGCCCCCCAAAACACCCATTACCAAACTGTAACATGCATTGCTGGGTATTAAACCCATTTGTCGCAAGGGTTCTGCATTTCTGATATGTCCGGTATCAAAACATTCCATTTCGGGGCAAATGCCGTTTTCGTTCATACACTTTACAACCGTCATCATGGTATCAAAAGAATTTTCAAACACGCCATTCCAAAAAAACTGTTTTTGCTTTTTAGAAAAGATTCCATAATTCATACTGCCCATATTAAAGGCAGCCATTTCTGGTTTGGTAGCGGGTAAATGTTTTATCCGTTCTTCAACCGACAAACCAATTGCCCCAGTAGAATAATTAATAATTACATCGGGACATAAGGCTCGCACTTCTTTACTAATGCTTTCAAATACTTCGGTTCTCCAACTTGGTGTGCCGTCATCTTCACGGGCATGTATGTGTACAATGGCTGCCCCGGCATCAACCGCACGCTTGGCTTCTTCAGCAATTTCAAATGGCGTATAAGGTATGTTTGGGCAATGCGATCTGTTGGTTGCTGCACCTGTTAATGCTGCCGATATTATTATTTTATTTTTTTTACTCATAAATTTTTTGACAGGTTTAATTTCTTAGTTAGTAATAATAATTTTTTTGCATTGATGCATTCAAATAGTAATACAACAAATTAATTATAATTTAACAATATAAAGTGTTTCACTTTTTCCTATGTTTATTTTAAAAGCATCTTATCCTTTGTTTCATTTAAAGTTAAAATATAGAGGTTGTTATTTTTAAGGTAATGATATACTTGTTTAAACCAAATATGCTGATTTACTTAAAAAGGTGCAAGTAAATTACTTAAAAAGTTAAAAACTATAAGGTTTCGACTATTCTGCTTATTTTTGAAAGGAAATAATTTAGAAAAAACTTATAACCTTTATGATTTATACAACTTTATTTTTTTTGTTAACATTTCCTTAGTTCACAAATCTAAACTATATCTTTAACTTACCGTACAACTTATATTAGTTAAATATAAGAGGTAAATCAGTTCTTATTAGCTATAAAAAGACAAATTAATTAACCAAACTGACAACATTTTACGCTATGACCGTTTCGATGAAATCGAATATCAAAGAAGTTTTAAATGACGTAAGACATTCATCTTATACTGAAAAAAAGTCATCCTATATGGATGTAAATAAAGTTAATAGACTTTTAGACTCTATTAATGATTTTAAAAATGATCTTAAAGAAAAGACTGTAAGAATCTATAATGTTAATGAAAACATGGATAAGCTTACTTGGTTTAATATTGATGATTTGAATGAAGATTGCCTAATGGCTTTAAATGATTTAATCTCTTCTGCTAAAGACTTACAATCTTCACTTATCCGTCAATATGTAGTAATGGATAAAATACTTAAAGTAAAGGAAATTGCAAAAGAAGAAATAAAAGATTTCAAAAACTCAATTGATGAGCTAAAAGAGTCTTATGAGGATTTAGAGTCCGTTTTCTTTTCCCTACCTCAAATGCCAGAATTTGTAGAAACCACCAAGCAGCTCTCTCTGATTTAATGTCTATATATTGCATTCAAGACTTTAAAACAGAATTTGACAAATTAATGTCTAAAAATTCTTATAAAAGTTTAGAGTTTAAACTTATTAACTACTTTTTTGACAAACCAATAAGTGAATTAATTTCAGGTAAAAGGCTGAATAATAGTGACGTAACACCTTATATAAAAAAGAGGATTGGAGGGAGTGGTGGCTTCAGAGGTTATTTTCTTCTTTTAATAAAAGAAGAATCATTGTATTTAATGTTTGTTCACCCTAAAGTTGGCGCAAGAGGCTCATCAAATATAGATGACGAGTCAAAAGCTCTTTTGTATAAAAAAGTCTTATCTTGTATTAAGGATAAGCAATTGTACGAATTAACCTTAAATAATGAGAAGAATAAAATAGTTTTTAAAAAATGTTGATAGTAATAATAATGAAATTACTTTTTTTTACGTGGATTATCAAATCTTTTAGCTTTTCATTCACTCCCCCAACCAAACTGCTTTCCGCTTTTCTCTAAATGCAGTTAAGCCTTCTTGCCCATCTTTGCTTTGTGCAGTCTGCATTAACATTTCCAATAAATATTGATGCGTTTCTTGCGACGGCTGCAAATAATCGTAAGCTTTTAAACCATTGCTAATTGCTGTTGGGCTGTTTTGTTTTAACTCTTTTACAATGTTCTCCACCGCTTCGCCTATTTCATTAGCAGCAACTACTTTTGTAACTAAGCCAAATTGTTCGGCATCTTTTACCGATAAATTATAACCTCTAATACACCAATCCAACACTTTACGTTTGGGCATTACTCGCATTAAAGCTGCCATTACCTGAAATGGAAACAAGCCTCGTTTTACTTCGGGCAAACCAAACTTTACATCATTTTGCGCCACTACAATATTGCTGCCAGCCAAAAAGAAAAATCCGCCCGCATACACATCGCCCGTAACTTTGGCAATGGTAGGTTTGTGTACTTTGTTAAACAACTCGGCAATTAAAATTTCGGTTTTAGCTTGCGGAATAGTAGAGTCGTTAGGTTCAACCATCCCGAGCATTGCTTTTAAATCTGCCCCAGCACAAAACACATTTCCTTTTGCTTGTAGCACAATCATCCACACCTTTTTATTGTAATGCGCATATTGAAAAGCATAAGCAATTTCGTTTACCATTTGCGGATGTAAGGCATTTTTTTTGTTCGCCCTGTCAAGCGTTATGCTCAAAACATTATCAGCCTCTTCTATTTCTAAAAATGCAAAATGTTGCTTTCTAAAATCTAATTCTTTAATAGTTTCAAATAATTTCATTAGTTAGTTTTTAATTGTAGCAAAGTTAAGCCCGCCTCAATGTTGGTATTTTCTTTTATAAAGATGCTTTCTACCGTGCCATCTTCTTCTGCTAAAATTTGGTTTTCCATTTTCATTGAAGAAAGAATTAACAATGGATCTCCTATAGCCACCTTGTCGCCTTCTTTTACTAAAATTTTAATTACTTTACTTGGCATTGGCGAAAGGTAAGCACCTTTTACTTTTGGTAAAATTTTATTAGGAAAACGGTCTTTCAAAGTTAAATGAACTGGCCCAATTAAATCGTTTTGCATGTAAATTTCATTAGCTTGTTTAACCACAAAATAATGCTGTTGCACCCCATCTACTTCAATACAAAGTTGTTGCTGTTTTAATGAAATAAATTTTACGTTATAAACATCGTCATTCAACTTTACTTCAAACTCATTATTAAGATAACGGTACCGAACTGTAACTTCTTCCTCCTCAATTAAATATTCATCTTTTTGATAATCGTAAAAATTATTGCGCCAGCCACTTGGTATGTTTTTTAAGATGCTTCTGTTCTGTTCTCTTTTATACCATTGAAAAACAGTTGCAGCAATTGGGTGTTTTTTATTTGCTTTTGTTTGTATTAGTTCTAATAAATTTTCTTTTATGAAGTTTGTGCCATACGCTCCTTTTATAAAATTTGGATGTTGAACCAAGCTTAATAAAAACTGCTGGTTAGTAGTAATACCTAAGCAAACCAAGTGTTTCAAAACATAAGCCATCTTACGTAAAGCAGTTAATCTGTTGCTATCCCAAATAATTAATTTTGCAATCATGGGGTCATAATAAATAGATATTTCCGAACCCGTTTCAATACCCGTTTCAACTCTTAAACCCTCTACTTTGGGAGTTTTAAACTGCAACACTTTACCAGAACCGGGCAAAAAATTATTGTTCGCATCTTCGGCATATAATCGCACTTCAATAGCATAACCATTGCCTTTAATGTCGGCTTGTTTAATTGAAAGCGGTAACCCTTGCGCCGATTCAATTTGCAGTTGTACCAAATCTAAACCAGTAACTGCTTCCGTTATCGGATGTTCCACTTGCAAGCGAGTGTTTACTTCTAAAAAATAAAATTCACCAGTCTGCTCATCGTAAATAAATTCTACCGTTCCGGCGTTGTCGTAATTTAATGCTTGGGCAGCCTTAACCGCAGCTGCTCCTATCTCATCCCGTTTTGCATCTGTTAAAACTGGCGAAGGACTTTCTTCTATCACTTTTTGGTAACGGCGTTGTATTGTACATTCTCGTTCTAAAATATGAACGATGTTGCCGTGTTGGTCACCAAAAATTTGAAACTCAATATGTCTCCCATTCTCAATATATTTTTCAATTATTAAAGCATCAATACCAAAAGCATTTTGCGCTTCTCGTTTAGCAGCTTCAATTGCGGTTTCAATTTCTGTTTCGTTTTTTACAATGCGCATGCCTTTACCGCCACCACCTGCCGTTGCCTTTAGCAAAACAGGAAAGCCAATTTTTAAGGCTTCATCTTTTAGGGTTTTTATAGTTTGATCTTCTTCTTGATAACCACGAATAGTTGGTACTTGATGTTGTTGCATCAATTTTTTAGCTGCCGCTTTTGAACCCATAGCTTCAATAGCTTTAGCATGTGGGCCAATAAAAATAATATTATTGTCGGCACATTTTTTTGCAAAGTCCGCATTTTCTGATAAAAAACCATAACCCGGATGAATGGCATTTATGTTATGCGCTTTTACTAAGTCAATTATTTTTTCTTGGTTTAGGTAAGATGCTTTAGGCTCCGCTTCGCCAATATAAATTGCTTTGTCGGCTTGCTGAACGTAAGGCAAATCTTTATCTGCATCAGAAAAAACGGCTATGCTTTGTATGCCCATTTTTTTGCAAGTACGTATTATTCGTGAGGCTATTTCGCCTCGGTTGGCTATTAGAATGGAGGACAGATTGTTAGATAACAGACTTTTAGATTTAAGATTTTTAGAGGACAGACTGTTGGATGACAGATTTTTAGATGATAGACTGTTAGCTGGTAGACTTTTAGATGTACTGCTTTTGTTTTTACTATTTTTCATTTTGTTGTTTTAGGTTCTTAATAAATCCAAAAATCATTTTTCTTAGTTCTGTAATTTTTTCAACTAAACTATTAAAAATGGATGTTTTTATAAACTCTAATTTGTTGGCAATTGTTATTTGAGTTTCTACTTCACACAATGAACCATTGGCTATATGGCAAAAATAAATAAACTCTTTAGTATTTTTTCGTCCGGAACCTTCTGCGATGTTAGATGCAACAGACACAGAAGCTCTCCGTAATTGACTTATTAAACCAAATTTCTCTGCATCAGGAAATTGCTTTGTAGCACTATAAATTTCAATTGTCAAATCAATTGCCTCCACCCAAATCTTTAATTTTTTAGAATTATGCATTACTACCCTGTTTTCTATTTTTTAAAATCCTATATTCCATAATCTAAAAATCTGTTTTCTAAAAGTCTAATCATCTGTAATCTAAAAGTCTGTACTCTAAAAGTCTAATAGTCTGTACTGTAAAAATCTGTCATCTAAAAAATCTGTATTCTATTTTAATGCCTCCAAACCCCGTAACCTTCCGTGCCTTTAATTTTAGTGTTGTTTACTACCGCCAAAGTAAAGCCTAAGTAGTTGCGGGTTTCTCTGGGGTCAATTACGCCATCATCCCAAAGTTGCGAGGTAGAATACCAAGCCGTTGATTTAGAATCCGCTTCTTGTATCATCATTTGCCTAATCATTTCGCCTTGTTTTTCATCATACTCAACACCTTGTTTTTGGGCTGCTGCTCGTTGAATAATTTCCATAACGCCAGCTAATTGTTCCGAACCCATTACCCCAATTTTGGCATTAGGGTAAGTAAATAAAAACCGTGGATGATACGATCTGCCATTCATACCATAATTACCGGCACCGTAAGAGTTGCCAATCATTAAAGCAATATGTGGCACGGTACTGTTAGAAACTGCATTAATTAATTTCGCTCCGTTTTTAATAATGCCACCTTCTTCATAAGCTTTGCCCACCATGTACCCTGTGGTGTTATGTATAAAAATTATTGGAATATCATTTTTGTTACACAACTGTATAAACTGTGCGCCTTTATTGGCCGACTCGGAAAAGATTACACCATTATTAGCAACAATTGCAATTGGATAGCCATGTAAATGTCCCCAACCGGTTATTAATGTGTTACCATATTTTGCTTTAAATTCTGAAAAATCAGAATTGTCGAGAATACGCATTAACAACTCACGTACATCAAAAGCGGTTTTAATATCTGCCGGAACTATTGATAAAATTTCATCTGTAATATAATGCGGTTCTTTTACAGCTTGCTTTGGTATAAAGTGGGTTTCTTGTTTTACAAAACGGATGATATCTCGTGCAATACGAATGGCATCTAATTCATCTTCAGCTAAATAATCACTTACGCCCGATGTGCGACTGTGCATTTCTGCTCCGCCCAATTCTTCATCGGTAGCTTCTTCGTTGGTGGCCATTTTAACCAATGGTGGGCCAGCTAAAAATACTTTTGCCGATTGTTTTTGAAAAATAGCAAAGTCGGACATACCAGGCACATAAGCACCGCCTGCAGTTGCATTGCCAAAAACTACGGCAATGGTTGTTAAGCCTGCTTTCGATCGGTTGGTAATGTCTTTAAAAGATTTGCCGCCGTAGTTAAAAATTTTAGCTTGGTCGGGTAAATTAGCGCCACCACTTTCTACCAAATTAATAGTAGGCAATTGGTTCTCCAAAGCAATTTCATTCATCCGTAGGCTTTTCATCATGGTTTCATAATCAATAGAGCCACCTTTGCGGGTACCAACATTAGAGTTGATTGCGCATAGCTTACCTTTTACCAAGCCAATACCCGAAACGCAAGTTCCACCTGCTCCAAAACTGCCTTTACTTTCTAAACCTACCAAAGGTAGCAGCTCTAAAAACGGGCTGTCTTTATCTAACAATAACTCAATTCGCTCACGGGCCAATAGTTTGCCTTTTTCTTTAGCTCGGTTAATGTGTTTTTCTTTTCCTTGAAAGCTGGCCTTTTCTAAATTTTGATTTAATAACTCCACCAATTGTAGCATTTCTTTCAAATTGCCTTGATGCTTTTCATCATTAATATTTAACCGCGATTGTAGAACTGCCATTTATTATTTCTCTTAAAATTTTTGCAAGGCTAAAGTTATAAAAGAAATTAGGTTATGTAAGTATTTTTCTAAAAGGGAGATGTTTTTTTAATGCAGTATTAGAATTTGCTGGTGAGGAGAAACCAAAAACGATCACACGGGCGGTATTAACATTTTAAATATCTTAATAAAAACATTTTTACAAGTAGATATTTTAAATGAAATAAAAAAAATGATGTGTATTTATAAAAAATATGGTGTAGATAGCATTAGGCACAACTACTTGAAAGATATATTGCCGCTATCAATAATATTTTTGAGTTGTAGGTTTTACCGTATCAAACTTAGTAGGTATAATTTCAGCAGAAAAATTGTTAGTCTTACCAATACAAAAACCAATTTTAGGTGTGGCAATTTTGCCAGCTAAATATATTGCTTCGGCATTTTTGGCAATATTATTAGTGGTACAAATGGTGTCAATTGCTATTAAGTTTTTTTCGGTTCTTATAGGATGCTTTATGGTTTTTTTATTGTTGAAAATTAGGGTTTTGCGTATAATGTATTGCTTCTAATTGGCTGTTGCCACATCGTTGTTGTGCGGTTGAAAAATGTTTACTAATAAAAAGAGTACAACACAAAAAAGCATTTCATAAATAAAAATTTGATCAAAAAAAATAATTCGTTTAAATGATTTGCAAACTTAAAATTTAGTTGCTTCAAAGCTTAAAAAAATACTTTTTCAAATTAACGATTCATTTACTGCTCTAAAAAAAGCCAAAATAACAGGGAAGTTAGAGTACAAATAACTTTTATCGTTATTTTTAATATTGGCAGAGTTTTGAGCGATAACTGTTTTAGTTTTTAAATTAATGTAAATGTATTGGCCCGAATGGCCGCGCGCTACCATTTCATTACCATCGCCAATTGGCAACCACCATTGATAACCATAGCCAGTTGAACCATCGGCTACTTTTTTTAAATGCGGTTTTGTAATTGTTCTTGAATCTTTTAACCACTTTGCAGATACAATTTGTTTGCCATTCCAATTACCATTATTTATTACCAACTGGCCAAATTTTAAATAATCGCGCAAGGTGGCATTTAAGCAACCAAAGGCAATTTCCATATCATTGTCATCAATATTCCATTGTGCATCAAACTCGGCACCAATTGGTTGCCATAGTTTTTGCTGCATATAATTGCTTAACGAAGTTTTAGTACTGTTTACTATTAACATTGCCAAAACGTGGGTATCTAAACTTACATAATCAAACTCGGTGCCTGGCGGCCTAAGGTTTTTTAAAGATGCTGCAAATTCGTTTTGCGATTGCCCCAAAGCAAAACCTCTGCTCCATTGGTTAATATCGCTCCAAAAGTCGCCGTAGTTTTCATCAAAACCAATGCCGCTGCTCATTTGCAATACATCAACTATTTTTACACCTTCATAACCACTACCTTTTAATTGCGGCACATATTTATCAATTGGTTCTTCAATTGATTTTATGTAACCTTCATCAATAGCAATACCCAACAAAACCGACACAAACGATTTTGCCACCGACCAACTAATATGCGTAGTATTGGCCGAATTTCCATTGTAGTATTCTTCAAATAAAAGTTGATTGTTTTTTACGATTGCCAAGCCCGTAACAAACAAAGAGTCAATATAATTTTTTGCTGTGTGGGTTTTATCTTCATACTTAAAATTGGGCAAACTAATGGTGGTACCTTTTTCAAAATAGTAAGGATTAGGCGATTTTTTCACAGTATGAAATGGAGTAAAGTCAGTAGAATGATAAAAATTTTCGTGTATCATTTCTGGTTCAAAAAAATTCATTACCCGATGCAGTCGTTTTACTTTTCTAAAATTGAAAATGAGTAGTACAATAGCAATTAAAAATATTATAAAAAGTAAGTTTTTTGCGATTTTCATTAGGGAAAGATAGCAAAAAAGTGTATCTTCTACTTAACCAATAAATTTTACAGCTAAATAATTTCAGCATAATTGTTTTTTAATAAACTATAGGTTATACAATTATTTATTGCTTATTTTTTAAATGGGTTGTATCGATGAATAATGCCGATAGAAGTGCGTGTAATATTATCAAAAGCATATTCGCCAGCAACTGGCAACATAGTTTTTAATTCTAAATCTGTATTAGGTAAAATTTCGTAAGAAATAGATATGGCAAAACCTTTAACCTGGTAGTTTGATAAGCCAAGCAACTTGCCATCTTTATCTAAATGCTTTGGTGGTATATTAGGAAACTGGTATTCGCCGTCTTCCGTCCAACTGCCACCAAAACCATACCTTATATGTCTTGCATTTTTTAATTGTTGATGATATTTAAGCCCAACAAAAGTATTGTATATTAAACCTTTAATGTCTCTTATATTGCTGCCACCATTAAAGCTCAACCACCAATCTTTTTCTAAATTAAGCGATACATTATATTTATCAAATAGAAACTCTAAGCCAAGTTGAGGTGCAATACCAAATGGTTTAATTAGTAGTTCATTACCGCGCAACTCAAAATTTAGTGGAAAAAAACGAATACCAGTAACTGCATTTAGATGTAAAAAGTTGGATTTGTATTTTTGTTTTTTCTGCTTTTCAAATCTATATAGTAAAGATAATGAATAATTGGCACTGCCAAATATAGCTGCAAAACCAGAGTGGTATTGTACTTGTGTTCTTAGTTCAATATCAATCCATTCAATTGGGTAGCTTACTGAAATATTGAAGCCTTTCCGTATATATAATCCTATTAAATTATGTGCTACACTATTTTCTTTTTTTTTCCAATAATGTGTTAGCCCTATAGTAAGTTTATTTATATCATAAAATATTCCTATTTCATTGCTTTCCCAAACATTGCGAAGGTCGTAGTTGCCTAATAAATCCCTATCGTGATTAACCTTAAAACGACCATAAATTAAATATTGATATCTTAATTTTAGTGGAAATTTATTATGCCCAACCTCTAAACCAATAACGCTTGAGGTCAATATTTTTATTGGTTTGGCAATCGCCAATTCTTCAAGCTGGTCGCTTTGAAGATTTATTCCAATAACAGGCTTTATATAAAATGATGTACTATCTGATTGACTAAATGAGCAAACTGAAATAACGAGTGAAATAAATAAAAGCAAACATTTCATATATTATATATTTAAAGCAAATACAAGGCACACTTATGTATACAATGCACCCACCCAATATAGAAGTATCGCAGTTTTTCCAAACTGCGCCAAACTCATTCGGTTTCCAAAGCTTAGGAATGCTACAAAAATAAATTTACCATCTGTAGTGATTCTTTTTCTCCTTGTCTTCGTTGAAAAGCATCTTCTTAGCTCAAGCTAAGCCTAAGTTTTTCGCCTCGCCAAGAAAAAAAATAACCTACTTCAAATTGGTAAATTTATTTTCTCCGCATTCCTTATAAATTTTTTGCACAGGTTTGTATTTACAAGATCAACAAAAAACCTATTCCTTTTTATCTTCCTCTTCTTTTTTCTCCTCAACTTCCTCTGGCTTCTCTTCTGGCATTAAAGTTTCCACCCATTCATCAGTATATTCTTCTAACACACTTAACGGCAAAGCGCCGTTTTTCAAAACCACATCATGAAAAGCACGAATGTCAAAATTGTTACCCAAAGCAACTTTAGCTTTTTCTCGTAACTCTAAAATTTTCAACATTCCAATTTTGTAGGCAGTTGCTTGCGATGGCATTACAAAATGACGTTCCACCATTTTCACACAATCGTCGTAAGGGTTAGGCGTATTGTCGGCATATAAGGCAATCGCTTTTTCGCGCGTCCATTGTTTTTTGTGAATGCCTACATCGGCCACCAAACGGCAAGCCCGCCAAAGTTCCATCGCTAATCTGCCAAAATCAGAATAAGGATCTTCGTAAAAACCAATTTCTTTAGGTACAAATTCTGAGTATAAACCCCAACCTTCTACATAAGCAGTATAGCCGCCATACTTTCTAAATTTAGGTAAACCTGCTAACTCCATAGCAATACTAATTTGCATATGATGGCCCGGTATCGCTTCGTGATATGCTAATGCTTCCATTTGGTACCACGGCATTTGTTTCATATCATACAGGTTAGCATAGTAAGTTCCTGGGCGGCTACCATCGGGCGCACCTCTATTATAAAAAGCTTTACCAGCCGATTTTTCACGAAATGGTTCTACCCGTTTTACTTCTAAATCAGCTTTTGGTTTTGTAATAAACAAATCATCTAAACGGGCAGTTATACCTTCAATAATTTCGTTGGTACGTTTCATATAATCTTCCCTTCCAGCTTCATCATCACTAAAATAAAACTGTTCATCTTTCTTCATAAAATCGAAAAAAGCAGTTAAGTCGCCTTCAAAGCCGGTTTGTTTCATAATGGTTTTCATCTCACCATGTATTCTTTCTATCTCTGCTTGTCCGGTTTCAAAAATTTCTTCTGGCGTCATGTTAGTTGTGGTAGTGTTGCGTAGCGCCATTTCGTAAAAAGCTTTTCCGTTAGGCAAATTCCAAGCACCATTGTTGCCATCTGCTTTTTTTTGCAAGGCGGCTAAATACGTCAACAAATTTTCATAAGCAGGTTTAACGCTGCTTAACAAAGCCTTCTTTGCTTCCTTCAATAATTTTTTCTGTTGCTTCTTACCCAAATTTAAAGCCGTTACTTTTTTTCTAAAATCTGCCATAATGGTGCAATCATCCGCCTTAGTTTCAAAAGGAAAACCTTTTATAATGTTACCACAATCTTCCATTACCATCGGAAAAACAAAGGCCGGTGCAACAATGCCCATTTCCGCTCTCAATTTTAAGCCATCAACTAACTGACCAATTTTTATAGTTACTTTTCGTAACCGTTTTATGTAAGCTTCGGCATCCGAAACATTATCTATACTATGTACATTAATTAAAAAAGAAGGAATATCTGTATGCTCACCAAACATTTGATTTACCGGAAAATTATGGTAGCGAAACTGGCGCGACTCTTTTGCTTCGTTCACTTCTTCTTCATACAACCGATAACTCACCTTAGCCTGCTCCTCCAATTCGTCATAGTCAAAATTGTCTTTCATGTATTGCAGCGATGTTAATTGCATTTCAAAATCTTTATCCCTCATTTCCTCCGAATCATCATTCCACTCATCGTTTCTATCTTTTATGCCTTCATAGCCTTGCCACTCCGGAAACATATTGAGTCTATCCATATAAGTTTTCTCAAAAAAATCATTTAGCTTTTCGCTTTCGGTTTGTGCCCACAGGTTAAGGCTGCTTATCAAAAGGCTCAACACAAAAAATATAGACAAATAAAATTGAACAAACTTTTTCATTTTGCTAAGGTAACTATCTTACCATAAAAAAATAAATGCTATGTTTAACAAAGTTTTTTTAGAAGCGAATCGGTAGGTCAATTTAAAAACGATGGGCCCGCTTTCCGCTCAAATGTTGCTCCGCTTTGCTACACAACATAACCGCTGCAACCTCATATCCGCATGTCTATCCTAAACACATTAAATATAAAAATATCATATACATTTATAGGCTTGAGGGCGATTGATTAGCACAAACCAATAGCTTTTTTGGCTGATCT
>Ga0209303_1000311_pt1 | contig 41189 bp, 36 predicted proteins | sample SidtaG_3_FD_187449 | JGI IMG/M metagenome (GOLD analysis project Ga0209303, IMG submission 187449) | Marine algal microbial communities from Sidmouth, United Kingdom - Sidmouth_Asex1 metaG (SPAdes) (version 2) | ecosystem: Host-associated > Algae > Red algae > Unclassified | place: Sidmouth...
TCAATAATTCTAAAGGATTCGGATTCATAACACCAGAAGATGGTAGTAAAGATGTATTCGTACATGTAAACGGACTTATTGATGAAATCAATGAAGGTGACAAAGTGAGCTTCGATGTAAAAGAGGGCCCTAAGGGATTAAACGCAATTAACGTAAAAATCGATTAGTCAATAAAGTTTAACTTTATCCAAAAAACAAAAAGCTTATCATTATTGATAAGCTTTTTGTGTTTTAGGGTGTTTAGGTGTTTTGCGTTTGTTTTTATTGTTATATTTTTTGTATGATAAAATTGATTACCAAAAATGAAAAGCCAATTTGTAGCTAATAATTTTTCAGTTTAATAATTAAATGCTCGTTCTAACATACTTTATTTGTTACGTGGTATTTTTAATTCATTTGCCAGTGTAGGCCATTTAGATATTTCTTTTTTGGTGCTTTCAATAAATAGCTTTGCATCTGTTATTTTCCATCTAAAATATTTAGCTACAGAAATACATCAGTCATACTCCAAACTATTATCAGCTTCATATATAGATACCGTCTATTAAAGTGTGTTTAGGCTACTATTAAGGAAAAAAAGTTTCCAACAATTAACATTTAATTATTGTTATGTTTGGTATGATAAATAATTGATTTATAAAAGCAAAGTCCTTAAACCTGACATTTCTCAAAGAAATGTCATATTTTTTTATTTTCAGTATAAAAAGCATCCTCTCCAAATTGAAAACAATATAATGCACCTTCAAAATGATCGTAAAGTCTCGCTACGCTCACTAACCCGAAGCATTTCGCTTCAATATCCTACCACTTTATAAGGATACCTGATATTGTAAAGGCGTTTTACTTGCTCAATCACATCGGCTCGTAAGGCTTCAAAATTTTCTTTATTTATAGCAGAAACAAAACAGGCATTACCTTCGGTTTTTACTAACCAGCTTTGTATTATTTGGTTTTCTAAAGCCTGTCTTTCTTCTTCTAATAAAAACTCATCAAAATATATTTCACGGTAACGATCCATTTTATTAAACACCATTATAGTGGGTTTATCGGTAACGCCGAGTTCGGTTAACAGCTCATTTACCGAGTCTATTTGTGCTTCGTATTGTGGGTGCGATATGTCAACTACGTGCAATAGTATGTCGCTTTCTTTTACTTCATCTAAAGTGCTTTTAAAACTTTCAATTAAATGGGTTGGCAGTTTTCTAATAAAACCAACGGTATCGCTCAGTAAAAAAGGTACGTTATCGTACACCACTTTTCTAACCGTAGTATCTAAAGTGGCAAAAAGCTTGTTTTCGGCTAATACTTCACTTTTGCTCAAGCTGTTCATTAAAGTGCTTTTACCTACGTTGGTATACCCTACCAAAGCTACTCTTATTAATTCGCCTCGGTTTTTACGGCGGGTAATATTTTGTTTTTCAATTTGCTTTAGCTTGTCTTTCAACAGCTTTATTTTTTTCTGTATTATGCGGCGATCTGTTTCAATTTCCTTTTCACCTGGGCCACGCATGCCTATACCACCTTGTTGCCGTTCTAAGTGAGTCCACATACCACGCAAACGAGGCATAATATATTGGTACTGCGCTAACTCTACCTGAGTTTTAGCTTGGGCGGTTTGGGCTCTACGGGCAAAAATATCTAATATTAAATTGCTACGATCAAGTACTTTTATTTTTAATTCTTCTTCTAAGTAAGCTTGTTGTTTGGGCGAAATTTCATCATCAAAAATAATGAGATCAATTTCTTTAAAATCGATGTATTCTTTTATTTCCTCTAATTTACCTTTCCCAACAAAGCTTCTTACATCTGGATGTGGCAGCCTTTGTGTAAAGCGTTTTAATACATTTGCCCCAGCGGTGTTGGTTAAAAACTCCAACTCATCCATATATTCTTGCAACTTGGTTTCGTTTTGCTCGCCATATATTAAGCCTACCAAAATTGCTTTCTCGTAATTGTCTTTTTGTTTTATTGCGGTTTCAAAATTTTGCATTTGTTTATAGTGTGTTTTATTTTTTAATTAAAAATTGTGTAGTGTTATTTTTTAAAAATCTTATTAATAGCCATACAAAGTGAAAAGTAAAAAGACTTGGTATTTTTATTATTATAATGCTTAACTAACAGTATAGTATTTGGTGTACTATCGTCAATTAGCAACAAGCCATTATATCATTAACTATACCTTCATTACATATCTTCGGCTACAACATCTTGCACTAAACCTTCGGGTAGCATACGTTGCAACAAACCTTGTATGCCATTTTTAAGGGTAATTGTGCTACTTGGGCAGCCACTACAAGCACCTTGCATACCTAAGGTTACTACACCTTCGTTGTAAGATTTAAAAACTATTGATCCACCATCCATCTCAACAGCGGGTTGTACATAGGTTTGTATTAGCTCAACTATTTGTTTTTCAATTTCCGATTCACCAACCGAATTGTTTGAATTGTCCGTTTTTATGGCATCTAAACCGGTTGGGGTAAAAACTGGTTTTTCTTCACTTAAATAGGCTCTTATAAATTCCCGTATTTCAGGTATTACTTCGTGCCAATCTTTATTATCAGTTTTGGCAATGGTAACAAAGTTGTTTTTAATAAAAACTGCGGTTATAAAGTCGAAACTATATAATGCTTTTGCAAAAGGTGCCTCTGTTGTTTCGTTGATGTTGGTATAATCAACGCTCAAACCTTTTAACAACATTCTATTTACAACAAATTTCATTGTTGAAGGGTTGGGGGTGCTTTCTGTATATAACGATACTACTGATTTTACTGTCTCCATAAAAAAATTATTCTAATTTTAACATTGGTATTGTAGTTAACAAACATTTCAAAGATAAAGTTTATTTACCAATCAAAAAAAGAAAGAAAATTAAAAAAGAAGTTAAAGTAGTAAGAAGTATCTATTTTACAATTAAGCGCTTAACATATTTCTCTTGATTAGAGACTATATTAATAAAATAGATACCCTTTAAAAAGGTATTTGTTTCGAGAACAAGATTGTGAGTACCTTTATGGTAATAGGCTTTAGTTTCAAAAACATTATTGCCTATAATATCAAAAATGGTAACACTTATAGCGCTTTCTTCATTAAGTAGAACATTTAACTTACAATTGTTACCCTGTAACATTGGATTTGGGTAAAGATGGTGTTGCGTAATGTTGTTGCCATTTAAATTAATGGAACTGCTTTGACCAACTGCACTAAAGTAGCACAAGCTCAATATCAAAATACAATATGTGGTTATTTTATTCACTTACTTACTTAGACGCAATAACGAGACCAAAAGTTGGTGTAATGGTGTTAAATATTGCGCGAGGCCTGTTAAAATTTGTTAATTGAAGCTTTTCAACAGTATTTTAACCCTTTTAAACAAGTAATCAACATAAAAAAAGTAGAATGTTGAAAACTATGACTTGTTTAAGCGAAAACATATTGTCCTTTGAGATTTTTTACTTTTTTATAGCACTCACATCTTGTTAATTTCTTTAAATAAGGTTAGGCTAATACTGTAATAAAACAACTTACATTTGTGCATCCTTTAAAAAATCAGTAAACAAGTTAAATTAATTTATGCCAGAAGCAGAGGGTGGTGGAGTTGCCAAATCTTACAGAAATAAAGTTAGAAAAAAATCAGATGCAGAATTATCGAACTATTTGTTTGGTAAAGTACCACCACAAGCACGCGACTTAGAAGATGCGGTACTTGGGGCAATGATGTTGCAAAAAGCAGCCGTTTCGGAAGTAATAGATATTTTACGACCAGAGCATTTTTACCACGAAAGCAATAAAAAAATTTTTGCTGCAATCTCTAATTTGTTCGACAAATCGGAACCAATTGATATATTAACAGTTACCGAAGAATTAAGAAGATCGGGCACTTTAACTGAGGTTGGTGGGCCATTTTATGTAAGTGAACTAACCAACCGTGTTGCAAGTGCGGCTAATATTGAGTATCACGCTCGTATTGTTGCTCAAAAATATGTGCAGCGTGAACTAATTAATATTTCAACAAACATTATAAATGATGCTTATGAAGATACTACCGATGTTTTTGATTTGTTACAAAAAGCAGAACAGCAAATTTTTGCCATTACCGATCAAAATTTAAGAAGAGGCTACGAAACGGCAGACAAATTAATTACTAAAGCCATTGAAGAAATTGAAATACTAAAAAATAAAGAAAGCGATTTAACTGGAGTGCCTACCGGTTTGTACGATTTAGATATGCAAACGGCTGGCTGGCAAAAATCTGACTTAGTTATTATTGCAGCAAGGCCGGGTATGGGTAAAACTTCATTTGTATTATCTATGGCTCGTAATGCTGCCGTACAGTTTGATAGAAAGGTGGCCTTGTTTTCGTTAGAGATGTCGGCCGTGCAGCTCACCAAAAGACTAATTGCTTCAGAAACAGAAATTTCTTTAAATAAATTAAGAACCGGTAACTTAGAAGAATACGAATGGGTGAAGCTGGTTGAAAAAACAAAAGAGTTAGGCGATGCAGAGTTGATTATTGATGATACACCAGCCATCAACATTTTTGAGTTAAGGGCCAAATGTAGAAGGCTGAAACAGCAACACGATATTGATATGGTAATTATTGATTACTTACAACTAATGAGTGGTATGAGCGATGGTAAAAGCTTTAACAGAGAACAAGAGATTAGTAATATTTCAAGATCATTAAAAACAATTGCTAAAGAGTTAGAAATACCAGTTATAGCACTATCTCAATTAAGCCGTGCAGTAGAAACAAGAGGTGGCAATAAACGACCAATGCTAAGTGATTTAAGAGAATCGGGTGCCATTGAGCAAGATGCCGATTTGGTATTGTTTTTATATAGACCTGAATATTACGGAATGGATGAGTTAGATGACGGCACACCATCGAAAGGTTTAGCAGAGGTAATTATTGCCAAACATAGAAACGGGCCAACAGGTTCTGTAATTACCCGTTTTGTTGGCCAATATGCCAAATTTATAAACTTACAAGAAAGCGACCCATTGTTTGCTGGCTTAACTCCATTACAAGATGCAATTGGAGAAAGCGAAGTAAAAACAATTACCCTAAAATCGAGCATGAACGATAAAGAGAAAAAAGATAACAACGATAGTGAAGTACCCTTTTAAAATTAAAAAGCGAAATTGACACTAAAAAAAATAGCTTTATTAGTTTGGTATTAAAATTGCATAGTTTATATTTCGATCTTAACATTATTATTGTAAAAAAAAATAATAGAATGAATCAATTAAAAAAATGGCTTATTTATACCACTATAATTCAATTTGTTTTTACGAGTGCCGTATTTTCAAATAGTAAGAGTGATGTTATTAACATAAACTATCAATCTGCAGATGGAGCTTACGTTTTATTTTGGGACTGTAACTACCGCACTGCAGCACCCACCCTGTATATTAATATAACCGAAGTTACAGGTGGTTCAGGAAATTATACCATTACTACTGCAACAAATACATTTGTATCTCAAAGTAGTATAACAGGTGGCGAAGGTTTTACCTTTTATTTTACCGAAGCGGCACAGTTAGCTGATGATGTTACCTTTACAATTACCGATACGCAAGGCAACTCTTGTAAAATTGATTTTTATATCGAAACTCAACTATATTTTTTAGATGTTGGAAACTGCGCACAACCTGGTTTTATTTGTAAAGAAAATATTACACATTATTCAGGTATGATACCCGTAACAGATCATAATGCAGTTGATACTATTTTTTCCTCAGGCACAGTACAATCCTCTACAAGCATAAAATATTATGCAGGCGATATAATTGATTTGCAACCTGGCTTTGAAGTAAAAGCAGATGCTGATTTTATCGCTTTAATTCAAAATTGTCAGTAGGTTTATAACAAATTTATAAAACAAAAATTAAGTTATAGTTTTTGAAGCGAAACAGTTTGGCTTTAATAATAATAATGATTTATCTACTGATTTAAATGATTGGTATAAACTCGAAATTGGTAAAAAGCGGGTTTAAAAAAGAAGCTACTAACAAACTTATTTTTGGTAACAAACCAGATGAAGGAATTAGCGTTGATCAAAAATTAAAAAGCAACAATACTAATAAACCAATATTACAACAAAAAGATGAAAAACCTATTTACAAAAAAACAAATGGCTTAGCTATTGCTGGTTTTGTAATTTCTTTATTAAATTTATTTTGGTATTTCATTTAGTTTATTGGGTTTTATTTTTGATGGCATAGCTGCAAGTAAAATTGCTAAAAACCTAGAAACAATAAAAGTAAAAGCTTAGCAATTGCTGCTGTTGTAATCGGCATAATTGTCGTTATGGCAGGGGTAATAGTTCTTTTTATGTAGATGTAAATGCAATAATTTATATCTTAATAAAAAAGCCGATTAAATGTTTCTCAACAAATTAATCGGCTTCAAATTTTTATTATTCTATAGTTTCTAATTTCTCGAAACCATTTGCTGATAACGCATAATGTAATATATTAAAGTAGCAAGCGAACCTAATGCAGCAGCAACATAAGTGCGTGCTGCCCATTTTAAAGCATCTTTTGCGCCTTCGTACTCTTCGCCACGTGCAATGTTTGCACTATTTAACCAAGCTAAAGCACGGTTACTGGCATCATACTCAACTGGTAAAGTAATAAATGCAAAAAAGGTAGTTACTGCAAACAAAGCTATACCAAACGCCAATAAACCTGGCCCTATAAATTGAGCAGCTATAAAACCAGCAAGTATTATCCATTGCATATAGCGAGATGAAAACTGTACCGCTGGCACTACTTTTGATCTAAACGACAACCAACTATAAGCCTGTGCGTGTTGAACAGCATGGCCAACTTCGTGTGCAGAAACAGCTGCTGCAGCTACATTTCTTTCGTTATAAACTACTTCACTTAAGTTAACGGTTTTGTTTACCGGGTTGTAATGGTCAGTTAACTGCCCGCGGGTAGAAATAACCTGTACATCATAAATGTTGTTTTCTGCTAACATTCGCTCTGCAATTTCTTTGCCCGATAAACCGCTGCTTAACGGCATTTGTGAGTATTTTTTAAATTTCGATTTTAAACGACGGCTTACTAGCATACTCAGTAACATTGCTGCACCAAAAACTAACATTCCTATTGGATCAAATCCCATCATATTTTTTTATTTTTACTTTTTATATTAAACACTAAATCTATAGCATTAAGTTCCCTAAATTTAGACCCAAAGAGAAATTTGGAGTCACCCAAAGTTAATCTATTTGCTGTTAAATTTTTATTTGTTAATTTACCAACTCATTTTTAAGGTGTGAAATTTTCAAAATCATTATATTTCGCTGCTTCATTAGTAGTGTTGTTGCTTTTAAATAACTTTTTGTTAAAAGCAAACGATGCCAATGCCTTATTACAAACCTCAATTGATAGCATTGCGCAAGGCATTTACACCTCAATTAAACAAATTAATAATAATGAACCACAGCATGTAATTGAGCCAGAAATAATAAAATACAATACCGCCGATATTTATTTTGTTAAGAAGGTAAAGCTAAAGTTATTGAAAAATGTGGTTGCCCTTTGCGATGGTAAGGCACTATACTTATCCATAGGAAATTACAAAGGCAAAAAAGGCTTTATAAAAAGTAGTTTTGAAAACTGGTTTAATACAAACAACAAAACAGCCGCTGCAAATAATATATTAACTAATAATTTTACAGCAGGCTTATACCGTAATATTCTAAATTTTGAAAAGCCCGAAATTGAAGATACTAAGTTACAATTTGAAAAAAAGGGGCCCAAAAACATTTTTACTTTAAGCAATTACAACAAAGAAAAGTTAGCTAATATAATTGCTGCTGTATATGAGGAAGAAATATATTTGGTTACTGGTAGTTATCTCAATCAAATCGCTTTTGTAAAAAACCAATTAAAAGGCCGTTATTTTTATTTTGAAACACCAACCTCAACCTTAGTTGAGGCTTCAGGCAAAACAATTTTTAATACTGGCGTAAGTAATTTAAATGCCACCCAACTATTGCAACAACCCAATTTAAAAAAGGTAGGTATTTTGTATGATGTAAAAACTAATCAACTTTATTTGTTGACTAACAACGCTCAAAAAAATTTAATGATAATGTTGCCAATTATTGAAAACTATCCTCAAATATTGCTTCAATTTGTAAACTCTGCCAAACAGCCCGAAGATTGTAAATTAATTTTACAAAGAATAAACACTTTTTATGGCAGTAAAAGACCGTAAAATATTTATCTAAAATAAAGTTCGCCCCGGTTTATTTGCTAATTAGATTGAATTCGTCAATATTGCTTATCTTAACCAAGCATATAAACGCCACTTTTTTTAGCTTGGAAATACGTAAAGACAGGAAACCGCTGTTAATTCGTAGAGTTCATAAGGTGGGTATCAATTTAGTATAATTAATGAACGTTCAAATCAAAAATATTTCAATTGAATTAAACAAGCGATTAGTTTACCCATACAAATGGGGAACTAAACAAACCGATGCTTTAGATAAGCAAACCAAGTTTATTTACAATACACCTTTGTTTAATGATTTACTACAAACTATTGACAGCAAATTTAAAGAAGAGGTGGACTATGAGAGAATTAAAAACTATGCCTTAAACCGTTGGTATAATTTTTATAGCGCCAAGGCAGTCGAAACAATTTTTAAAGCTAACCCAAAAGTTAAGTCAGCACAAAATGCAAAGGATAAAGAAGTAGATTTTTTTATTGAAGATATTCCTTTCGATCATAAAACCACGGTGTTCCCCAAAGGTTTAAAAATGAGTTTTAATAATGCGATTAACCAACCCAAAAATGTTGCAAAATGGCTATACGAAAATCAAAGTAGACAAGGTCGCTTTCATTTAAAAAACAGATTGTTTGTAATTTTATATGCCAAAAATGGTAACCATTGGATGCTAAAAGCAAAGCTAAAAAAAATAGACCGAGCTATTAATCAGCATTTAAATAATTTTAAAATTGATAATTTATTGCAGTTAAATTTAGGTGAGAAACAGGCCACTTATGCTGCTATAATTTGGGTAGTTGAATAGTGCTAAATTTGAACTACCTTTAAGGTTTAGAATAAAACAATAAATGTTAGGATTTCAGTTTAGCCAATACCGTGCGCCCGAAGATACACAAAGTGATTTTGAACGTTTGCTTGATATTTTTGAGCAATTGCTTACCTACACCTCTGGCGATGTGGCAGAAGCGTTAGATTGGATGAACCAGTTAGATAATGAACATCAGCTTACTAATGAAGAATATGGTATGGGCGATTTTATTAATGATTTGTATGAGGAGGGTTATTTAAAAGACGACCCAAGCAAGCCAGGCGCTATGCACATAACGGCTAAAAGTGAACGCAGCATCCGCAAAAGATCGTTAGAAGAAATATTTGGTAAACTAAAAAAATCGGGTAGAGGTAATCACAACTCGAAAAGCACAGGGATGGGTGATGAACCGACAGCCGATAGAAGGCAATACGAGTTTGGTGATAGCTTAGATCAAATTGATATGACCGACAGCTTGCGCAATGCGCAAATACAACACGGCATCGAAAGTTTTAAAATGACCGAAAGCGATTTGGAGGTACACGAAAAGGAACATAAAAGCCAAATGAGTACTGTGTTAATGATTGACATTTCGCACAGTATGATTTTATATGGAGAGGATCGTATTACGCCAGCCAAAAAAGTGGCAATGGCATTGAGCGAGCTTATTACTACTCGTTACCCAAAAGATACCTTAGATATTTTGGTGTTTGGTAATGATGCTTGGCAAATTAGCATTAAAGATTTACCTTATTTAAATGTTGGGCCTTACCATACCAACACGGTAGCTGGTTTGCAATTGGCTATGAATTTGTTGCGCAAGCGTAAAAATGCCAACAAACAAATTTTTATGATTACCGATGGTAAGCCAAGCTGCCTTAAAGTGGGTAAAAAGTATTATAAAAACAGTTTTGGTTTAGATCGTAAAATTGTAAACCGTTGTTTACATTTGGCAGCTTCTTGCAAAAAATTAAAAATACCAATTACTACATTTATGATTGCGAAAGATCCATACTTGCAACGCTTTGTGCAAGATTTTACAATGGCCAACAAAGGCAAAGCCTACTACAGCAGCCTAAAAGGTTTAGGCGAATACATTTTTGAAGACTTTGAGCGCAATAGAAGAAAAAGGGTAAGATAGCTGTTTGCCATTTTGATGAAAAAATTGCTTTTTTAAGTAACGAATAAAAATTAACTTCACTATTTATACTTGTTCTATTGCTACCAATAAATCAATAATTTGAAACTCATAACTCCATTTACTTACAATGAAGTGAAGGCGGTTACTTGCGGTTATAGCCCTTTTGGCAAAGCTGCATTAACAGTTAATGTTTATTTTATTAATGGTTTGTTAATTGATACTGGCCAAAGCCGCATGCGCAAAGCTATTATTGATTTTGTAAAACCGCTGCCTGTTCAACAAATAGTTGTTACCCATCATCACGAAGATCATACAGGTAATTTAAAACCAATAAAAGCACTATTTAATGTGCCAGTTTATGGTTCTGCTAAATGTAGTAAACTAATGAAAAAGCCTCCAGCAATTAGTTTGCCTCAAAAAATATATTGGGGCAATAGGCCTGCTTTTAAAATTACACCACTAACAAGCAATACCTTACCAACCACAAATTATACTTTTGAAATAATTGACATACCTGGCCACGCTGCTGATATGATTGCTTTGTTTGAGCCTAACAAAGGCTGGCTTTTTTCTGGTGATTTGTACGTTAATACTACCATAAAATATATGTTGGATAATGAAAGTATTGCGCAACAAATAAAATCTATAAAGAAGGTACTACAGTTAGATTTTGATACGCTTTTTTGTGCGCATAATTTTAAGGCAAAAAATGCAAAGCAAAAACTAAAAGATAAACTACAATTTTTAGAACGGTTTTATGCGGAGGTAATGCATTGGCATTTAAAGGGATATCCTCCGAAAATCATCTTACAAAAAATGAAGCTAATAGAAAAAAATAGTATAAAAATAATTTCGAACGGAAAGCTTTCGCAATTAAATATGATAGAGGCTGTAATTAGAGATTAAGAAAAATATAAATAAAAACTAACCAACGATCATACCAAATTTATTATTAATTTGGCATTACTTACCAAACTTACCCAAAGGTTTGCTATTTAATGGTTGTTTGTTTTTGGCATCTAAACCTGCCGACATAGAGTTCATTTTTATATTACCGTTAACAAAAGCACCGGTTTCAACTACCAAGTTTTTGGTAGATACATTACCCGAAACTTTGCTATTTTTCATTAATGTAATACTTTCAGTAGTTATTACAGAGCCGTCAATTAGGCCAGATATGGTGGCAGAGGTGGCATTTATTTCGCCATTTACAGTACCGTTTTCACCTACTATTACTTTGGTTTTTGTTACAATGTCACCTTCAACAACGCCATCAACCCTAACGTCATCATCAGTCGTTATTTTACCTTTTATGGTGGTACCAGCTCCTATAAAATTAATTTGACTTTCGTTCATTCTGTTTATTATTTAAGTTAAAAGAGTCAATTAGTTTATTTCAACTATTTCACTTGTAAGTTTATGCATTGGTATAGATATTTTTCTTTCGCCAGATTTAATAATAACTGCAGTAGATGTCATTTCAGTAATTTCGCCAGCAATATCACCAATTTTTACTTTACTACCAATACTTAAACTTTCGTTTACATATATTGAACTTAACATACTTGACATTAAATCTTTTGATGCAAAGCCAAAACCAATCATAAAAGCTAAAAGCACACCACCTACTAGCATAGTTAAATTGTTGGTAATTAAAGTAGTATCAATACCTGCTTGTGATAAGGCCATTAGTGCAATAATTACTACTAAAAAGTAAAAAACAGCATCGCTTATAAATTTACCTGTTTTAATATTTAATGATTCGGTAGTTGATCTCAATGCATTTTTGATGATATTGGCTATAAAAACACCAATTAAAAATACTATTGCAGCAGTAAATAACTTAGGCATATAAGCCAAAATAGCATTTAAACCATTCGACAAGCTAGAGATGCCCATTGTTTGAACTGATATTTGCAGCACTAATAATAATATTAGATAATAAACTAATTTTGCCAGAAACTTAGGCAAGTTAAAATCTAAGGCTTTAAACATATCTACCTGCCTAATTAAATCATCAACTTTATCTAATTTAAGTGCCTTTAATGTTTTTAAAATTATATTGTAAATTATTTTAGCAATAATAAAGCCTACAACAAATATTGCTAAACCAATAAAAATATTTACCATCATTGGCACGTAGGTATTAGCCATGTCTGATAGTAGCTGTTTAATGTTGAAACCACCCGTTTTGGGACCCACCCCTTGTATAAAAATTATCATAATATATCGTTAGTCTTTTTTTGAAAACACGTTAATGAACTCCGTAATGGTATGTTTTAAAATTTGCGCAAAGAAATCGACGACTTTAAAAATTGATTTTACTAAGCCGTAAGTGCCTCCAACTTTATCTTGTAAATCTGGGTCAAGTTTTTCTTCAGGTTCTAAATTATATTTGTTTTCTTTAATTGTACTCATTTGGCAAATAGTTTTACAAATCATCTTTAAAGGTACGTTTATATAATTCTCTCATCTTTTCTTTGGCTCTTTTTATACGCATTTTTATCGCACTCTCCGAAACATTCAATAATTTTTGAATTTCTTTTATACTCAAACCATCTTGATATTTCATAAGTAATATCATTTTTTCATCTGCTCTTAGCATTTCTAATAATTCAATCATACGGCCAGTTTCTACTTCTATTAAATAGCCATCATCTTCATAATCATCTTGTTCAAGCCGGTTTTCTTCTTCAGATATTTCAACGTAGTTCATTTTTCTGCTTTTTCTAATGTAGTCTATACAGTAGTTATATGTTATTGAATATATCCAAGTAGAAAATTTAGACTTTCCTTTAAATTTGGCAAGATTTAAAAGCGTTTTTATAAAAATGTCGTGTGTTAAATCTTCTGCTAAAGACGAATCTTTAACAAAACTCAAACATTTTCGATAAATTTTATGTGAATATCTACGGTATAGCTCTTCTATACAAGGGCCATCCTGTGTAGATACAATTTCTTTTATTAAAAAGTCGTCATCAAGCTGTGCGGTCAAAACAAGTGTAACTTATAAGATTATTTAATTTGGCTAATAATAAGCTATTGTAGATATTTCTACGTTTACAAATTTTGGTAGGGCAGATACTTCAACAGTTTCTCTAGCTGGTGGGGCTGTTTTAAAATAACTGCCATAGGCTTCATTAACTTTACTAAAGTTATTCATATCGGCTAAAAAAATTGATGACTTTACTACATTATCAAAACTTAAATTTTCACTTTGTAATATAGTTAATATATTTTTCATTACCTGATGTGTTTCTGCACTAATATCATCAGTTACCAATTTGCCATCTGCTACATTTATAGCAATTTGGCCAGAAATATACAAAGTGTTGCCCGCTTTTATGGCCTGACTGTATGGGCCTAAAGGTTGCGGTGCTTTTTCTGTTAGTATAACTTTTTTATCCATCCTTATAAAAAACGCAATATAGGAAAATTTTCCATATTATTTACGACTAACAAATATACAACTTACTATTTGTTATAAATAACGGTTTTAAATAATAATCTTAAAACTATTTTTAAAGTATTAACGTTTAACCTATACTGCATCAGCTAAAATGCTGTTTGTTTTTGTATTAAAACCTATGAAAGCTACAAAAGTTAAAAAATTAATGAAGTTGTTAGAGAAAGATGTGAACACTTTTAGCAACTTAGATATGACTAACCTTCAAAACTATACCAATAGTGATATAAAGTTAGAAACTGGCATGGTTCAGTTTATAATAAATACGATACCAGGCGACTTAAAAATTTGCGAAATAGATTTAAAGCAAAACGATAGGGCTGCCTTTAACAATTCATATAAAAAATTATTAACTAAATTAAAACTGGTAAGCAAAAGCAATTCTTTTATAAAAAAATATAAGAGCTACCTCAACGAAAATAGCCACATCACTCTAAACGATTTTGAAGCAATAAAACTAGAAACCAGTTTGGTAATTGCTTCACTTAAAAAATTATAGTTAAAATTATATGAGTAAATGATTATCTGGTAACAACATTTACTGCTATTTTACGATCTTAATAAAATATACTAACATAATATATGTATAAAATAAAATTTGGTACTGATGGATGGCGTGCTATAATTGCAGAAACCTACACCATTGACAATTTAAAAAGAGTGGCCTATGCAACTGCTAAATGGGTAAAGCAACACCAAAATTTAAACCAAAGCATAGTATTGGGCTACGATTGCCGCTTTGGAGGGGAGTTATTTGCTAAAACAACTGCCGCTGTTTATGCTGCAGAAGGCTTAAAGGTTTTAATGACCCACACCTTTGTTACCACACCAATTATAAGTATGGGGGCATTGCATTACCAAACTGCTTTAGGCATAATTTTAACGGCCAGCCACAACCCAGCTTCTTACAATGGCTACAAAGTAAAAGCTAATTTTGGTGGCCCAGCTTCGCCACAAGTAATTACCGAAATTGAAAATTTAATACCAGAAAAACATACCAGCGAGTTAGGTAATTTTGAAACCTATAAAGAAAAAGGCCTAATAGAATTTGTTGATTTAGATACCTTATATTACAATTTGGTAGACAAAGCTTTTGATCTTAGCTTAATAAATAAATTAAAATTTGGGTATGATGCGATGTATGGATCGGGGCAGGCGATAGGTAAAAGAATAATGCCAAACGCAACTTATTTGCATTGCGATTATAACCCATCTTTTATGGGGCAAGCACCCGAACCAATACATAAAAATTTAACAGCGTTTTCTGCGCTTTTAAAAAACAGCAATGATTTACAAGCCGGTTTAGCTAACGATGGCGATGCCGACCGTATTGGACTTTATGATAACGAGGGAAATTTTGTTGATTCGCACCACATTATATTGTTGCTAATACACTATTTGCATAAAGTGAAAAATTACACGGGCAAGGTAGTAATTGCAGCATCGGTAACCGATAAGGTGAAAAAGCTTTGCGATTTGTACAACCTTGAATATGAAGTTACCAAAGTAGGTTTTAAATATATTGCCGAAAAAATGGTAACAGAAGATGTGTTAATTGGTGCTGAAGAAAGTGGTGGTATTGCCGTAAAAGGCCACATACCAGAGCGCGATGGCATTTGGGTAGGCTTGTTAATTTTTGAATACATGGCCAAAACAGGTAAAAGCCTTAAAGCATTAATTAATGAAATTTACGAACAAGTTGGTGCTTTTTTTTACAAACGCAACGATTTACATATTACCGAAGCATTAAAGCAAGGTGCTTTAGAAAAATGTAGAGCAGGCATTAAACAATTTGGTGAATTTGAAGTAATAAATGAAGATACTACCGATGGTTTTCGATATACTTTACCTAACGATCAATGGTTAATGATACGTGCTTCGGGTACCGAGCCTGTTTTGCGGGTTTATGCAGAATCGACCAATGAAGCTGGTGCAGATAAAATTTTGGCGGCAGCGCAAAAGGTGTTGTTGTAAGGGGAGTTTATTGGGCGGTTTAATTTTAAGCCTTGTGTTTCTTAAAATTTTCGGCTTGTTCAAAAATGTCTTCATACACTTCATCTCTTTCCACAGGTGGATAGCCGTGTTCATCTAAAAGAATAATTAAACCAACTTTTAACGATGCTTTAATGTCATCTCGTTTATTCCAATCTGGAAACTTTGCCTGTTCATCTACTAAGTTTTTGACCGCTTTAGCCAAGTCGATCAGTTTGTCATTTGGATAGGAGAAATCGTATTTTGTGCAGAGTTCTAACAATATATCATAAAAGGCTTTTTCTTCGAAGTTAATACCTAAATCGTCACCTGCAGAAAACTCTTTGTGTACTGCCCAAATTAGGTTGGTGATTTCATCAGCAAAATCATCAAGAACTATACTTTGAAGAACATCATTATCTTCTCGTTCATTATATTTTTCTACTAAAGATTCCATTTTTTTAGTAAAGTCAATGCCTTTTACTTTGTTTACTTTCTTTATCTCGCCTATAATTTTTGCCAATAGTTTTTGTAGCAACTTTATTTTAGTGTTTGGCAACTTTATCTTAGCAATTTTCGCCAAATAATCTTCATCAAACAAGTCTTGTTCTGTGGTTGATTCATCACCGAGTTTGAATATTTCTTCTACCCCATCACTTTCCAGCGCCTTCTTTATCATCTCCGTTACCTTAGTATTCATCTGTGCGGTGTCTGGCGCTTTACCTTTGGTTAGTTTGAACACAATAGATTTAACAGCTAAGAAGAAATGAGTTTGATCTCTGTTCTCTTGTGTAAGGTGTTCACTGCCTGCACAAATGTCGTAAGCTGCTTTTAACCGTTTTACTAAACCCATAAATCGAGTTTCTAACTCTTTAGTTACCTGCACATATTCGGAAGCCATTTTTAAGGTATTCAGTTGTTGTAAAGTTGTACCCTTATAGTATTTACTTGAATCAAAATTGTGCATCAATTTTACCAGTAGCTCCAAATAATTGCGAACAACAAGGAGTGATTCTTTAATATCCTCGAAGTTTTGTTCTTCGCCTTTATTGTACTTAGCCAATGCCAAGTTCATTTGTTTTTTGATACCAATATAATCTACAACTAAACCTTTATTTTTGCCTTCGTATTTTCGGTTGACACGAGAAATGGCTTGGATTAAACTATGTTGTTGAATGGGTTTGTAGACATACATGGTATCTAAAAACGGCACATCAAAACCAGTGAGCCACATATCTACAACTATAGCAATTTTAAAATTTGATTTTTCATTCTTGAATTGTCTATCCAGTTCTTTTCTGTAGTCTTTTGTGCCAAGCGCATCATACATTTCTTTCGGATCGTCTTTGCCTCTGGTCATAATCATCTTTATTTTTTCCATAGGTTTGATTTCCTTCTTGTCTTTATCGCTTAGTGCTGCACCATCTTCTGCAACTTTAACTACTGCCCATTCTGGCCGCAATTCTATTACTTTTTTATAGAATGTATAGGCAATGGGCCGGCTACTGCAAACAAACATGGCTTTACCTCTTACGCTTGATCCTTCTTCAATTCGTTTTTCATAATGAGCAACAAAATCCTGTGCTATCTCGGCTAATACCTCAGGATCGCCTAAGATGGTATTCATATTAGTCGTTTGCTTTTTACTTTCTTCTATTTGGTATTCATTGGCTCCAGCCTCTGCCGCTTCTTTGTAATATTCTTCTATTTTTTTCAGTTCGCTATTCTGCAGCGCCACTTTGGCTGCTCTCCCTTCATAAACAATCCGAACCGTAATTTCATCCCTTACCGATTCTGTCATTGTGTAAGCATCTACCACTTTACCGAACACATCTAAAGTGGCATCTACTGGTGTTCCGGTAAAGCCTACATAAGTGGCATTGGGTAAAGAATCGTGTAGGTACTTGGCAAAACCATACGTCTTTTTTACACCTTTTTCTGTTACGCGTACTTTTTGATCTAAGTTGGTCTGACTTCTATGCGCTTCATCTGATATACAAATCACATTTGTTCGTTCTGATAGTAATTCTATATCCTCTGAAAACTTGTGTATTGTAGTTAGAAAAACACCACCACTCATTCTGCCTTGCAATAGCTCTCTTAATTCTGTTCTGCTTTCTACACTTATAATGGTATCGTCGCCAATGTAGTTTTTAGCATTGGTAAATTGCCCTGAAAGCTGATCGTCTAAATCTGTTCTATCGGTAATTAATACAATGGTAGGATTACCGAACTCCACACTTTTCATTAAGAGGCGTGTTAAAAAGAGCATGGTGAAACTCTTGCCACAACCTGTGGCGCCAAAGTAGGTGCCTCCCTTCCCATCGCCTTCTGGTTTTTGAGCGGCTTTAATATTTTCATACAAGGCCTTTGCTGCATAATATTGTGGATAGCGGCAAACAATCTTTTCATCCTTCTTAGAAGAATCAGGAACAAAGATAAAGTTCTGAATGATGTCTCTTATTCTGGACTTGTGCAACATCCCTTGTACCAAAGTGAACATACTATCTATGCCTTGAGTATCTTCTTTAGAAAACTTTGATAGATCAAAAGCATTTATTTTTCTGATTGGTTCTTGCTGATCTAAAGGTCTTAAAACTCGTCTCCATCCATAAAAAAAATCATACGATGCGAAAAATGAACCGGCTTTATTATTAACGCCATCACTGATGATGCAAAAGGCATTGTAAATAAACAACTGTGGAATGTCTCGCTTATATCGATTTGTGAGTTGATCATATGCTTTGTAAATTGTTGCATCCTCTCTAATGGCAGATTTAAATTCAAAGACAACTAAAGGCAAACCATTGATATAAATAATGCCATCAGGTATTCGTTTATGAGAGCCAACAATTTCTAATTGATTGACTAAGCGATAAATGTTTAAGTCTTTTCCATATTCTGATGCTGGTTCTGCTGCAATATTGGTTAGCTTATCTTTTTTGTGTTGTTGTTTTGCTAATCCAGTATAATCTATCAGTTGAATGTACATATCTTTTTGGCTTCTATCTTCTCTTTTAAGAATGAAACCATCTGAAAGCATTTTCATAAAGGACTTATTGCTTTCGTAAATATCCGTATCAGACAAAGAGCTTAGTTGTAAAATAATACTCTCGATTTCAATATTGGTTATCCCAACCGAAGCATATCTTTTGTTGAGGTATGCGCTTAAATCATCAGCTAACAAAACAGCCTCTTCTTTTCGAGTGATGGTAGTGCCAAGGGTGTGCGGATAGCCTTCTTGAGCCAATAATTCAATGAATGCCTTTTCTAATTTGTCTTCTGTAAATTTTCTACTCATTTTATCACTTCTATTGTCTGAACCTTTATTTTTAGGATGCTCATGATTTCTTGATTTTTACAAAAAAAAATATCTGGATTCATTTAATTTTTAACTTTACAATTAGTAAATCAAGGCAATCCCACAATCCTTTTAAATGAAGGTTCAGACATTTGTATGGTGTGAATTTTCTAATCATTTTCAAAATTTAATGTCCATTTCCCTCCAAAGTCTTGATCTCGGCTTACTGCTCCTACTTTTTTAAGTCCATCCATATGTTTCTGAACTGTAGACATACTCTTGATTTTCATGACTTTAGTCATCTGCTCATAGGTAATGCTATTGTCTTCGTATAGTATTTGCAATAAGTCTTTTTGTTTAGCAGTAAGAAGTTCAAAACCAATTATCTTTTCAATACTCTTACCGCCTGTCTTACCGCCTGTCTTACCGCCTATTTTACTATAAATAGATTTAGGAAACTGCATTCTTAAAAAATGCTCGGAAAACTCAAAACAATCTCGATTATATGTTTCTAAAATTTTAGGAATGCCAATGCCCAGACTTTCCGCCAAACCAACATCTCTAAAAACCCGCATCAACACCTTATTGCGTGGTGCTGAATAACCAGAGAAAAACTCTGCTTGACTAAAGCCATTAGGCAAACCACCAGCGGAAGTAATTTCTATGCGATCTTCAAAAATCTCAAATTTCGGAAAACTTTCTCTACTATAATCATTATGCACCAAGGCATTTCTAACGGCTTCTCTTAGTGCTTCTTGATTCCATAAGCGCATATCTTTTCGATCACCTTTAATAGAAGACAGCGTTTTATTTTCAGCATCTAAGCGATCCAATATTTTATTAGCTGCCGTAATGATGCAGGTATTGCCATATTCATCCGTACTAATCAATTTGCTTCTATCCACTCCTTCAAAAATAGCTAACTTAAAGGAAGTTACATTCATATCTGAAAGTAAAAAAATAATTTTACCACCCATTTTGTAGTTCAAAAAAGCCACCACCTCTTTTTCTAAACTATCGGTCAGTTCTTGCTTATATTCTATTTGGTGGGTTTCACTCATACGGTAGTTGCTTTTTTATGATTGGATGTTTTGCTTCCTGCCATTTTTGAAAGGAGGAGAGATTGTAAATATTTACATTTCTTGTTTTCTAATTTTAAGTTGTTCGACTTTCTGTTGATTTTCAAATAATATGATTGAAACTTTTCTTGCAACCGAAATGAAGGGCAGTAGGTCCTATGCATATGAATATGATTCCTATTTAAGGTTGGAACCGCGGATCCACTTTGAAACTCTGATATATTGATATTAGATAAATAGAAAAATGAATAAACGGGATTTACACGTTTAAATTCCTTTATCCACAAAGTGGTATTCAATGCCCAAAACCTTTCGTCTACAAAAAATACTTCACCTAAAGATCCACTTCGTCCTGTAACGACTCCTGGTGGTTCTATCTTGAATTCATTATGGTAAGAAGAAACTCCTGTAGATGCATAAATTGGATAAATGCCTTCAGTTCTTTTTCTTGTTGGAAGATCAAATCCTCTTTGTAAGACAAACAAGTCGCCGAGACTCATAACCTCCCATCCCTCAGGCACCTCCTTCTCCAATTCTTCATTAAACACCATGTTACCACCTGATGATTTATAAGGTTTTCCATTTTTATCTGGAAACTCAAAATCTACAAACCAATGTCGGTACAAAGCCTGTGCAGTTTCTTCTAGTTTGATATTAATTTGTTCGTTAAGTTTGATGCGATCGGTGACGGTTTTGTATTCGGCTACGATGGCTTTTTGTTCTTCTATGGGTGGGATGGGGAGTTCTACTTCACATAATTCTTCCCAATCGAAAGCTTCCCTTGTACTACCGTGACTCATAAATCTTGCGTATCTGTCAAATTCAGGACGAGAGAACCACATCATTAGATATTCAGGGAGTAATTCTTCTTTATCTTTTATGTCAAAGACCTTGTATGATTGCGAAATAATTGCCTTATCAAATTCAGTTAGAAGAGCAATGGAGATTTTATCACCATTCCTCGACGTTACAGGGCCATATCCAAATTGATTTCGCTTAATGATTTTGTATTTTGACATATCAGAACCTATGATGTTAGCAATTGAAGGAATGAGTACTTTCCTCATACTTACTCCTAAAAGTGTCTCAACTGTTAAGTCTATATTTTTAATACTTAACTCCTCTATATAATTTCCAAGCCTCTTAAAGTTTGATCTCATAACCTAAGTTTTTGAACACCTCTTGAAGTTGGGTATTAGATTTTACTTGTTGAGAAAGTAAATCAGATAATTCACTTTGCAAACCACTCATCTTTTCACCAAAATCAATATTTTCATCTCTATTGATAAATTCAATGTATTTACTTGGGACAAGAGAATAGTCTTTTTTAATAAGTTCTTCTTTTTTGGCAGCGTAAGAAAACTCGGGTTCATCTTCATATGCTCCATCTTTAATTTGCCATTGATGAAAAGAGTTGGCAATTCGATCAACTTGTTCTTCGGAAAACTGAATATATTTTTTCTCAAATGGAATACCAATTTGTCGTAAATCCATAAACAAAATTTCTTCTTCTCTGTTCCTATATTTGAAAGTTTTCTCTCCAATGATTCTTTCTTGATCCGTTTTGTTGCGATTGAGAAGCCAAAGCGTAACGCTAATATCTGTAGTATAAAACATACTTCTTGGCAGAATGATAATCGCCTCTATCAAATTATTCTCTATGAGTTTCTTTCGGATTTTATATTCCTCTCCTCCACCAGACAAAGCACCGTTTGCCAAGATAAACCCAGCCACACCATTTACAGATAGCTTGCTCACCATATTGAGTATCCAAGCATAGTTGGCGTTGCTTTTAGGTGGCACATCATAACCTTTCCATCGTGGGTCGTCGGTGAGTTCATCTTCAGCTCTCCACGCTTTTTGGTTAAATGGTGGGTTAGCCATTATGTAATCTGCCTTTAGGTCTGTATGTTGATCTCTATGAAAAGTATCGGCGGCACGTTCACCTAAGTTGGCTGCTATTCCTCTTATGGCGAGGTTCATTTTGCCCAGCTTGTAAGTAGTATTGGTGAGTTCTTGTCCATAAATGGAGACTTCTTTTTTGTTTCCATTATGCGCTTCTATAAATTTAATAGATTGCACAAACATACCACCAGAGCCACAGGCCGGATCGTAGATAATACCTTTGTAAGGTTGAATCAGCTCTGCAATCAAATTTACAATACTTTTTGGTGTATAAAATTCTCCTTTCCCTTTTCCTTCTTTCAATGCAAATTTTCCTAAAAAATACTCATAAACACGCCCGATAAAATCTTGAGATTTGTCTTGTTGGGTATCCATCAAATTAATGGTATCTAATAAGGCAGAAAGCTTGCTCTTATCTAAGCCCAATCTTGAAAAATAGTTATCGGGCAAAGCACCTTTTAGTATTGGGTTGTTCTTTTCTATTTGATGAAGAGCCGTATCTATTTTGAGCGCAATATCATCTTGCTTGGCTTGCGATATAATGTAAGACCATCGAGAAGATTCTTCTAAGAAAAACACATTCTTCATTGTATAAAAGGCTTTCTGTTCCAGGTGTTTTTTTTGCCCTTCCTCTATTATCTCTTCCCTTCGTTCTTCAAACTTATCCCCTGCATACTTCAAAAATATTAAGCCCAAAACTACGTGCTTATATTCGGCTGATTCTACTGAACCACGTAGTTTATTTGCCGATTCCCAAAGGGATTCTTCTATTGATTTTGTTTTTATTGTTTTTTTCTTCGCCATTATTTAAAGTAGGTTTCTAATATTTTTGGTTAAATATATGAAATTGATCTTACTCTTTGCTTTGTGGGCCTATACTATAGAGTGCTACTGCGCAGTTAAAGCTTCGCAATGTATTGTAGCTTGACGGTTTTGGGCAAAAAAACCGTTATTGTTGCTTACTTCGGTAACTTTCTTTGTGCTTGCTAACGTTTGCAACAGTTCAAAAAACTTATTAGAATACAAATAATTTGTGCCAAGAAATACTATTAAAAATAAATTTGTGATGCCTATATTAGAGATGTACGACTCTAATTAACCGTTTGCTACGGGGCAGCAAGGTTGGCATTTTAGCCCCGATGGCAGCGGTATCCTTTTTGTGGAGCATAGCGGAACAAAAAGATTTAGCGGACAGCGGGACTGTGGTTTATAGGTGTTAAACTGTTTCGCTTCAAAAAAAAAATGAGCAAAGGCTTAATGCAGTGGCATTAAAAATAAGTAATTGGTACTAATTTGTAGGTTTTAAAACAGATGTTTTACAATGTCTTCTATGGAAACACCTTCGGCCTCGGCTTTGTAATTTTTAACTATTCTGTGTCGTAAAATAGAAATTGCTACGGCTTGTACATCTTCAATATCGGGCGAATACTTGCCGTTGATGGCTGCATTGCACTTTGCGCCAAGCACTAAATATTGCGAAGCCCTTGGCCCTGCGCCCCAAGATAGATATTGGTTTATGGCATCGGGCGCTAATTTGGTATTGGGCCTTGTTTTGCTGGCTAATGATACGGCGTATTCTAACACATTTTTAGCTATTGGTATTTTACGTATTAGCTGCTGAAAACCTAAAATTTGCTGGGCATTAACAATTTTTTTTAATTGAACTTTATTGTTAGAAGTTGTTTGTTCTACTACGCTTACTTCTTCTTCAAATGTTGGATAATCTAAATTGATGTTGAACATAAAACGGTCTAACTGCGCTTCTGGCAAGGGGTAAGTACCTTCTTGTTCAATTGGGTTTTGGGTGGCTAAAACGAAAAACGGCAAGTCTAATTTGTGCATTTCGCCTGCTGCGGTAACCGAACGCTCTTGCATGGCTTCTAACAAAGCGGCTTGTGTTTTTGGTGGGGTACGGTTTATCTCATCGGCCAATACTATGTTGGCAAACAATGGGCCTTTACTGAAAACAAATTTTCGGTTCTCGTCAATCAATTCGGCACCGGTAATGTCGGATGGCATTAAATCGGGTGTAAATTGTATGCGCTTAAAACTTAAATCCATTACATCGGCAATGGTGTTTATTAAAAGCGTTTTGGCCAAACCAGGTACCCCAACAAGAAGGCTGTGTCCGTCACAAAAAATTGAAATGAGTACTTTTTCAACTACGTCGTGTTGGCCAACAATTATTTTTCCAATTTCGGTTTTTAAGGTTTTAAAGGTTGATGCTAAATTATCAACGGCTTTAACATCTGTATTTTGCGTTGCTGTGGTATCCAATTTTATAATTGCTTTATTTGTTTAAAATAGTGGGCGAAGTTACAAGTTATTATCTAAAAGACGGCGAAAAAAAGGCAAGCAGGTTACCGCTTGCCTTTTGTTTAAGTTTATTTATATTTTTTATTTGAAATTAACTGATCTAATCGATACAGCTTTTGGCTAATTCTTCAAATTCAGCGTCGGTATTAATGGTTATAATTGTGCCATCTTCTATAGTAATACTAACAGGGTAGTTTACTGTTGGCTCAATTTCACTGCCACGGTTACTCAAAATAATTGGTATCATTTGCTGCATTAAATCGACAAAGCTTTCTACATTAATGCGTTCTTCATCTGTAATATTTACGGTAATTGGAAAGTTAACTTCGAAACAAAAGAGTTTAAAATCTCCTAAATCTTCCAAATTGCTCAAGTCGAATTGTGATAAATCAAGGTCTTCAAAATTAATTTGATCGAAGTTGAAATCGCCGAAGTCGAAATCAAAATCATCAAAATCAAAGTCTTTATCATTATCATTATGGCTGCCTTTACCTTCCTTACACGTTGCAAATAGCTCTTTCAATTCATCTTGCGAGTTTAACTGAACACTAACTTCATCTTTCATCAAAAGCACATTTATTGGATAGCTAAAGCTTATTTTAGAAAGTTCTTCTTTATCGTTTCTAAATGATTTGATAGTTTCAACAAATTCATCTGCATTGTTAATACTTATTTTGCTGGCATCTGGCATTATCATTTCTATAGGATAAGCCACTTCAAAGCAATTGTTTTTTATTAATGAAAAAGTATTGCCAAAACCATAACCGCCGTTGTGGTCTTTGTCATCATTCCCTTTATCTTTCTTACCACAAAATTCTTTTAAGGCTTTTAAATCTTTTTTTGATGCTAAATTTTTAACCTCCCCTTTAGCAAGCGTAACGCTTATCGGATAAACAAATTCATATTTTATCTCTTCGTCTTTACCTTTTAAAAGGCTTTCAAATTCTTCTTTATCGTTAATCACTATTGCAGCATCATCCCCTTCTAATTGTATTTCAATAGGATAGTTAATTTCAAAACATTTTCCTTTTACAAGGTTCTCATTTTCAAAACAGGCTAACATCAATTTTATCAATGTTCTTTCATCGGTAAGCGACTCAATAGTTCCATCTGCTAAAGTAACTTCTACCGGAAAATTTAACATTGGTTCTTCTTTAGTGCCTTTGTTTTCTTGGTACCAAATATTAAAAGCGGTTTCTAAAGCTTCAAAACTATTAACATTGGTAGTTGTTTTATCTGGATAAACTATTGTTAATGGAAAGTTTAACTCAAAGCACATTTTTTCAGATGATTCTTCTGCAACAGTTTTTACCGCAAAATCTGCATTTAACAGGTTTTGCATCGTGCTTTCGTTATTAGGCATTTGGGTTTGGCTAACTTCTGTATTTTTTATAACAACTGGCTTGTCTTTTGTGCAAGATGCCAATATGAAAATAGTAAAAATAATAAGCCAAAATTGCTTTAATATTTTGATACACATAAGTATTTATTATTGATTTAAATTGTGATTAGTATACTGACGTTGTAACAACAATAATTATTGTTTACATCGTATTTTCAAAGTTAATATTTTTTTGTAGAATTTATGCATAAGGTAAGAATAAAAGTTTGCTGCATCAGTAGCATTGCCGAAGCCCAAATGGCAATTAGCCGTGGGGTAAATGCCATTGAAACGGTGCCACCTTTTGGCGTAGATTTATGTAGCGGTGTTAGAACCAACAACAAATTAGCTGAACAAAAGTTGAAGGCTTTTATGGAGGCGGTGGAGTGCGTTAAGGCTTAAAGGTTGTATTTAGATCTGTATTTGCAATTACAAAATCGGCAAAACTTTCGGTACTATACCAAATTCGATACCTCATTATAAGTATTTTTTAATTGCCAATGCCAATGCTTTAGCCAGCAGCGGAGGTAAGGCATTTCCAGTTTGAACTCTTGCTTGAACGGTGCCGCCTTTAACAACAAAATCATCTGGAAAACTCTGTAGCCTGCAACATTCTCTTATAGTTAAGCCTCTATTATCTATTGAACCAAAATAATTCTACTACACCTGATTTTGCAGATTTTATTGTTGCTCTCTTTTTAAGAATAGGGATTTTATTCCAGTAATAGCCGTTTTCTTCAACTTTTACAGAAATATCCCAATTCTTTTTTTTAGTAATTTCTTGCGCTACATCTGAATATATTTGCACCTGCACAATATAAGTTTTACATTACATTTATTTAATAGCAAATTTAATCAAATTTTAAGAATAAAATAAGATGTTCAATTTTTATTAGATCCTTATTTTTTAGAAAAATTAAAACACCTAATCCACCAAAGCTTCCATTGGGTATTGCAAACCTTCATAATTTTTCATATAAAACTTGGCTTTACCAATGCGTAATGGAGATTCTACCATTACTGGTACTTTGTTATCGTCGGCAGTAGCCCAAATGGTCATGGTTTGTTCTTCGGCAAAAATAGTACCCGGTATTAAATCAAACTGAATTTTATGGCAGCGAAATTTGTTGTTTCTGCGCACCTTTTTTACTTCAATGCCTTTATAAACAATTTTTACGTTATAAACTTTTGCATCTATCATAATTTTAAATGGCACTTCATCATTAAATTCTAACTCATCGTAATCAATATTTCTTACATAAAAAACCGCCGATAACACATCTTGCGTACAGTTGCCAATTTCAATATATTCGTTTTGTTGCTTAATTTTATTATTGGTTTTGCGGTAGTGTACATAAGCCTTTTGAGCCTCGTGATGAAAAGTATATTTGTTGTTAATTAAATAACCATCTTCATCTACATTGCGCAAAAATTGATAAGGCAGCATTATACTGGTATCAATATAGCTTTCATAAATATCGTGTACATCAAAAAACCAATCGTAGGTTTTAAAGGTTTTACCCTCGCCTATTATGTGCAATAATTGTAAGGAGTCTATGGTGCTCATTTTAGTAGAAAAAGTGGCATAACCCGCCTTAACCCAAATTGGCCCCCAGTTGTAAGCACCTTCGTAAGTGATTAACTCACCAGGATTAAATACATTATTGTATGCTACGCAATCGTTTTGGGCGTTAATGTTAAAACAACATAGCGAAACCAACAATAACAACAACATAGCTTTTAGGTTCTTCATAAAATTTTAATCTACTTTTATCTTTAAAATAAAAAATGCACCAATAATTGCAGGAATTAATAAATTCATAATCCACAACGTAACAGAGGCCGTTAATATTTCTATTTTAAGATGCGTAAATGCACCAAAAGTAAAAAGTACCACATTGCCTCTAACACCCAACTCAAACAAACTTATTGAAGGTATTAAGGTTTGCAGCAAAAAACTTAACATGCTTAACCAAATAAATTCAAATTTAAACGGCACCCCAAAAGCCATAATTAACCAATAAAATTGAAGGCTAAACACTAAATATTTTACCAATGCCCACAACAGCACGTTTATTAAATTACTTGCTTGGTATTGTTGCAGCACCTTTAGCTTTTTTGCGAACTTTTTTAACCAGTTTATTTTAGCAATTATTTTTATTGCAAAGCCAACATTAAAAAAAATAACCAATGTAGCAACACATAACAATATATTTATAAACGAAATTAATCTAAATTGTGTTTCAGTAAACAGCGTTTTTTCTAATAAAGCATCTTTTAAAATAAATAACGATACCAAGCCAAACAGCAACGTAATAATTTGCTGAGCCAAACCACCTACCATTGTTACGGCAACTGTTTCAAATATATGTTTTTTTGGTACAAATAAAACACGACCGCCATACTCACCTATACGATTAGGTGTAAAAAAAGCCATGGTGCTACCAGCAAATATTGCTTTGTAGGCGCGTAAAAAAGGTAATTTGTAAAAAAGCTTGGTTAAAAGTAACCACTTTTGGGTTTCGCAAACAAAATTGAATGCTACTAAAACAAAGGCCAAAAGCAAGTAGCCAATCTGTTTAGCTGCAAATTGCTTGTTAAATGCATTGCTAATAGCATTGCCTTTTGCATTGTAAAACAATTGCCAATAAATTGCCAAAAAAAGCAATAGTAGCATTAATGCTTTTGCTGCTATAATCCAGTATTTTATGGTTTGTTTTTGCAATGGTTTCAATAAGGGGTGCAAAATTGTAACTTATTATTCATTAAAAAAAATAAGGCTGTTAAGTATTAGCTATACTTAAACAAGTAAAACAAATTTATCTTTTTGTAAAATAAACTTGACTTTTAGTCGTAGTATTATTACTTTTGAAACATAAAAGCTAAAACAATGAATTATTTATTTCACAACAAATACAAAAAAATTGGTTGGGTTATTTTAGTACCAAGTGTAATTGTTGCCTATTTTTCACTTTTCCACGAATGGCAGCCCGATTTTTTAGATGTAAAAGTGCCAGCAATAATTAGTGATAAGGAGGGGCTTAATTTTGATTACAAGTTATTTAAGATGATAGAAAATAACATTTTAAATGAAATTTTAGGAATATTAATTATTATCAGTTCTTTATTTATAGCCTTTTCTAAAGAAAAGCAAGAAGACGAGTTTATTGCAAAAATAAGGTTAGAGTGCTTGGTATGGGCAACTTATTTGAACTTTGCCATACTATTATTTGCTATAATAGCAGTTTATGGTATTCCTTTTTTTTATGTTATGAACTTCAATATGTTTACCATCCCAATATTTTTTGTTATTACGTTTAATTGGCAGTTGCGCAAAATTAAAAACTATGAAAAATAGCATTAAAGTAGAGCGGGCCAAAAAAAATATTACTCAAGCGGCCTTAGCAGATTTGATAAATGTAAGCCGCCAAACTATAAATGCCATGGAATTAGGTAAATATGTTCCATCAACTGTGTTAGCTTTGCGCTTGGCAAAAATTTTTGAAATAGAGGTAAGTGAATTATTTCAATTAGAAGAAAACGACTGGTAAGCCATCATATTAAAAACAAGAATTTATTGCAAGCTACAAGTTTAAAAATATTAGGTGTTGACCCTGGCACCAAAGTAATGGGCTACGGCATTATTGAAGTGATTAACAAACAAGTGACCCTTGTTTGCGCTGGCGTTATTCAGTTAGATCATATAAAAAACCATAGCTTAAAATTAAAAGGTATTACTACTGCCTTAACCAAAATTATTGCCCGAGACGAACCCACTGAAATGGCTATTGAAGCACCTTTTTATGCCAAAAATGCGCAGATAATGTTAAAGCTTGGCCGTGCGCAAGGTGCTGCAATGGTTGCTGCCACTATAGCAAACGTAAAGGTAGTTGAATACAGCCCCAAAAAAGTAAAACAGTCTATAACTGGTAATGGTAATGCCAGTAAAGAGCAGGTTGCCGCAATGTTACAACAGCTGTTAAAAATGCAGTACGAACCTAAATTTTTAGATGCTACCGATGCTATTTCGCTAGCCTTATGCCATTATTACCAGCGCAATGCCCTACACGGCAACAAAAAATATAATAGTTGGGAGGCTTACGTAAAGGCCAATTCTGGTAAATTAAAATAAGCATCATTATTTACACATTTTGCGATAGTACAAAAGGCTGTGGTTAGGCTTTAGCAATTGATAATACCACGGCTGAAAGGGTAACATTCAAGCGTGGTATTAATAAAAGCCGGAGATGACTATTTTACAAATGGTGTCACCTCTACAAAAGTAAATACGAGGTTCTCCCGATTTTATTTTACGAAAGATCCATTATAAACTTCCCCATTTTTATTAGTTATTACAACATTGTAAGCACCTGGTTTTAAGCTGACCACATTTAGCTTAATAGTTGCTGCCTCATTGATGTTTTGTTGACTTAAAACCAGCTTCCCACTTATATCAAACACATTAAGTTGTGTATGCTCTAACGCATCATATAAAGGCATCTTAATAAAAACAATACCATTTGCAGGGTTTGGAAAAACAGCAATATTATTTTGGCCTAAACTATTTTTTTGAAACGAGTGGTTATTTTGATTGCCATATTTTGGACCTAAACCACCTGTTAAACAAAAACTATTGCTTTGGCTTGTACCAAAATTACCACCGCCTGTTGCTAATGTATTTCCGCTTGCATCTGTAAGGTTGTAGTTACCACACAGACCTGGTGCTGCTACTAAACTAAGTGTGCCTACTAAGCTGCCTGGCGTAATTAAAGTGCCTGCTGTAATAAAAGTAGAAACACCAATGGCGCTGCTTTGAAACGGACACATGCCATTATTTAAAGCATCGTTAAAAGTTAGGGTATAGCAGCCGTCGGGCAGGCAGGCAGGCGAAGAGGTTAAGTTTGAATTGCTGGCCTGTGTGTTATAACTTGGGCTTGTTGCTATTACATTTCCTGTGGTGTTGTTAGTAATTTGCCAGCTGGTTTGTGCCGGAAAGCCATCAAAATTAATATTTAAATCGATTGCAGCGCAACTGTTGCAACTTGGTGCAGGTAACATACAATTACTTTGTGTAGTACTTGCGGTTGGGTTGTTAATTAAGTTATCAAAAGTGGTTCCGGCATCGCAATCATCTTTTAAATGATAGTTTAAAAATGGTAACAGATAAGTAGTTACTTCTGTTTCTTGTGCGCCTTGCGATATGTTTCCACTACAGCTAATTTGCCCCAAACTACAAACAGCATCGCTATTGGCAAACTGGCAGTGGCTAGCATCGGTAATACTTATTAAAGCTTGGCAAGTGGTATTTAAAGCATTGTACATGTCACCAGAGTTTCCTGCGGATGGGGTTACGCAATCATCTGTACCTTCAAAAACTAAAGTTGGTACTAAAACATTACCCGCAGCAGCTATTGCCGAAGGGTTAGTTTCTGCGGCTGCAAAATTAAACAATGCGTTAATGTTAGCATTGCCATCTGCGGCTAAAAAACTTGCGCCACCACCCATTGAATGGCCGCCAACGGCACTATTTGGGCTTACCGCTCCAAATAATATGGAAGCTGCATTAATGCCTTCTGTTTGAATTGCACCTACTAAAAAAGCAATGTCGACTCCAAAATCGCTGTGGCTTGGAAAACCAGTTTCTGTATCAGGAAAGGCTACAATATAACCTTGAGGTACTAAGGCATTGGCTAACCAAGCGTATTGTGTATAAGATATTAAAAAGCCGTGACCGAAAACTACCAAACAATGTTGGCCTGCAGCGGGCGCAACATCTATACCAGCTGCCGCAGCCGGGTAAAATATGGTTGTAGGTATGTTTCTGTTTCCTCTATTAGCATCTGTAAATGTAATATCGGTTTCACCAACGGCAAAAGGCTGCGCAATTGAGGTAAACGACCAAAGAAATATTATCAATATGATGGATACATAAATTTTATTCATAACATAAATTTTTATTTATACAAAGCTACCAAACTTTTAGTAAGTATTTTTAATAAAAAAATCCTTTTATACTCGTATTTTTGATATCTTTTAGATTTTAGTGACGTATATATAATGGTGTACTAAGCTCAAATTAATAATTTACTTAAAACTTTATGGATTATAGCAAATTGGCTCATATTTCAGGTAAGCCTGGTTTATTTGAAATATTAAATCAACGACAAGATGGATTAATTGTAAAATCATTGCTTGACAAAAAATCAAATTTTGTGTCAAGTCGTATTCATCAATTTACACTTTTAGATAATATTTCAATTTATACTGAAGAAGATAGTGTACCCTTAATTGATGTTTTTGAAAAAATGATTGCAGTAAAGGAAACTGACCCAGCGCCAGGGCCCAAAGAAGATCAAACTATTTTAAAAACCTATTTTGAAAAAATATTACCGACTTATGATAAAGATCAAGTTCATATTAGTGATATAAAAAAAGTAGTAAAGTGGTATGGCATGCTAGCGGAAACCGATTTGGAGCAAATGATTGAAGAAAAAAAATTAAACAACGATAAAAACGAGGAGGAATAAAATGGAAACATTAACTAAACACAGTTTTATAACAGACGAATTTGACATTCAAAACCTTGATAGCATAAAGCCTTATTTTGAAGATTTAGAAAATCGTATATTAATTTCGGTAACTGATTTGGAAGCTTGGATGAAAGACAAAAGCGCTTTGGAAGAAAAAATTTTTGAAGGGCAAGGTTGGTTATTTATTAACAAACAGCGGGCAATTAATAATGAAGAATACAAAGCTTTATTTGAAAATTACAACGTTAATGTTTTACCACAAATTGAACCTTATGCACACCGGCTTAACCAAAAGTTTATACAATGCCCTTTTGTTAATCAGTTAGATAAAAAAGAGTATTTTATTTATACCCGTGCTGCAAAAAATAGTGTTGACATTTACAATGAAGCAAATAATAAGCTTAGAGCAGAAGAAAGCCTTAAAAGTAGTGAATATGGTAAAATAAGTGGCTCAATGTTTATTAATATGGAAGGCAAAGAGCTTACTATACAACAAGCACAAGCCTATTTAGAATATACCGATAGAGTCGTTAGAAAAGAAGCTTTTGAAAAAATATTTGGTCGTAAACTAAAAGATGTTGATAGTTTAAATGTTTTATATGATGAGTTGATACAAATAAGACATCAAATTGCACAAAATGCAGGTAGCGATAATTTTAGAGATTATGCTTTTAAAATGTTGGGCCGCTTTGATTATACACCAGCAGATTGTTTTCAATTTCACGATTCAATAAAAAAAGTAGTGTTACCTTTTATTGATAGGATTGAAAAAGATCGGCAACTTAAATTAGGTTACGAAACACTAAAACCTTACGATTTATCAGTAGATGTAAGTAACCAAGCTCCTTTAAAACCTCACGAAAATGCAAATCAATTAATTGATAAAACTATTGCTGTTTTAAACAAAGTAGAACCAGGCTTTGGTAACTACTTAAAAGAAATGCACGAAAAAGGTTTTTTAGATTTAGATTCGAGAAAAAACAAAGCGCCAGGAGGTTTTTTATACCCGCTACCGGTAAGCAATGTGCCTTTTATATTTATGAACTCTGCTGGTACTTTAAGAGATTTAACTACAATGGTGCACGAAGCGGGCCACGCCATTCACAGTTACTTGTCTGCTCACATCCCCTTAAATACCTTAAAGGAGGTACCATCTGAAGTTGCCGAATATGCCAGCATGGCAATGGAGTTGTTAACTATGGATTATTGGGAGGAGTTTTTTGAAAATGAAAGCGATTTAAAAAGAGCAAAAGCAACTCATTTAGAAAAAATAATATTAACGTTGCCTTGGATGGCTTTGATTGATCGCTTTCAACATTGGGTATATACTAACCCCAATCACAACCACCAGCAACGAGCTGATAAATGGGTTGAAATGCAGAGCAACTTGTCTACTAATAACGTAGATTATACAGGCTACGAAAATATTGCTGCTATAAAATGGCAAAGCCAGTTACATTTATACGAAGTACCTTTTTATTACATTGAGTATGCGATGGCGCAGTTAGGAGCAATTGCTACTTACAAACAGTATAAAAGTGATCCTAAATTAGCAATTGAAAATTACAAACGTTTCCTCACATTAGGGTATACCAAGCCAATAGGCGAAATTTATAAAGCCGCAGGTATTGAGTTTAATTTTAGTGAAGAATATGTGGGCGAGTTGATCAATTTTGTTTACGATGAGTATCAAAAGGTAAAATAATACCAATAAATAAATAAACCCAACAATTTACAATTGCTGGGTTTATTTATTTTAAGCATTTATTAATACTAACCTTCGAATAAAAAAAAATTACTATATTGTAGTTTAGTTTTTTAAACCAAAACAAATAGATAGAACGCCAATAAACCTATAAATACGAAACACGTTAATTTAAAGATAATTTGATGGTGCTTTAGAAGCTTTGTTATTTACCTTAACTAATTAACAATTGTAGTTTATGTTTAGAAATTTATTTGAACACAAGGAGAAAGAAAATGCTGATTATTTTAAAAGTACTTCTACTAATTTATTTACGGTTGATTTATTAGTTAGTAGTGTTTTAATAGTATTAAGTGTATTATTGTTGGCCGTTTTAAATGACCCCACTAATATCAAATTTCACTTACTAATATTTGCACTATTTTATGGTTCTTGTATGTGGTTGCGCCTAAAGGGATATTATGAAAGTGCCGTTATATTATACCATATTAGCTCCTATTTATTGGTAACCTTTTTAATTATAGTTTTTGGTTCTGATTATAATTTTCAGCTATTTTACTGTAGCATAGCATTATCAATATATGTGTATACTATACAACCCCAAAAGTATCAAAGCTTTTTATTTATATTTTATGTGTGCAGCTTTATTTTAATTTCTCTTATATCGTTTGATTCTTTAGTTACCCTAAACCCTAACTTAAAGAAGCTTTTGAGTATAAACAATTTATTAATAGCCTGCATAAGTATTACTATAAAAGCATTAACTTATGTAAATTTAAAAGAAAAGGCGGTTGAGAATTTTAAAAATAGTCTCTTAAAATCGAAAGAAACAGAAAAGCTATTAAAAGATAAAGAAGCAATATTTGATGTTTTATTTAACAGCCCAATATTTGGCGCAGAACTTAAATCAATAAATAAAGAAACAAAAGAAATGCTAAATTACCAAGCTAACAATGCTCTGTTACAGTTTTTTAAAATGGACTTTGAGCTTTTACGCCACAAAAGCAGAATAGAGTTTTCTCCGCCATATCAAAGCAACAATAAAAAATCAGAAGATTTTAACAAAGAGATAAAAGTATTGCTGGACTCAAAAAATCAGATAAATTATCAATGGGACTTTTATGATGCAGAAGGCAAAATTATAAATGCTGAAATTACACAACTAAAGTTAGAACAGCACAATACTATTTTTGATTTGGCACTTTTTAAAGACATTACCAAACAAAAAAAAGCCGAACAAGCACTTTTTGAAAACGAATTAATGTACCGTACATTGTTTGAAAACGTATATGATGGTATTAAAATGGACATTTATGACAAAGCATCTAACAAAAAAATAGATTGCATTATTAACAAAAAAATGTTTTCTCTTTTTAAAGTTAAAGAATACCATAGCAAAGACTACCTTAAATTTATTCCCAAATTTCAAGCAAATGGCGTAAGCTCTAACAAAGTGATATCAAAATTGCGAAAAGACTTTGAAAAAAATCGATTCATTAACTTTAGAATAGGTTTGATAAATGGAAAACAAGAACATTTTACTGCCGATTTAACGGCAGTAGAAATTGAAATGAAAAACACAGTTAAGCGAATATTAATTATAAAAGATATTACACAGTTAGCTAAAAAAGAACAAATTATTCAAGAGCAGTTAAAATCATTAGAAGAAAAAAACTTAGAACTAAAAAAATATATCGAAAGCAATAAACAATTAGAATTGTTTGCATTTAAAATTTCTCACGATTTAAAAAACCCTATAATTACTATTGGCAAATTTGCCCAACTATTAAAATCAATTAATGCACAAAAACCAAACAGCAAATCTGAAGAATATTTAAATTTTATAGCAACTTCGGCTAATAATTTAATTTTGTTAATTAATGATTTTTTAGAGCTTTCTAAAATATCTAACCAAAAATTCAAAATTTCAACTATAAACCCAAAAACAGCAATAAAATTTGTATTAAATAATTTAACCTCTCAAATTGAAGCCTGTAATGCTACCATAAAAATAGGCGACTTACCCAAAACTATAGCTGTTGATGAAATAAAGTTTTTTACCCTACTACAAAACCTGATAATCAATGCCATAAACTACAGAAAGCCCAACCTACCCCCAATAATTAAAATATCTTCCGTTGTTTATTACAACTACATTCAATTTAATATTAGCGATAACGGTATAGGCATAAAAGTAGAAAATCAAACTGAAATTTTTAAAATTTTTACTACCGTTGATAAACCCCCTTCAGCTACTTCTGCTCCAAAACAGCAAAGCGGTTACGGTATTGGTTTATCAACCTGTTTAAACTTGGTAGAACTTCATAAAGGTAAAATATGGGTAAACTCAATTTATGGCCAAGGCAGTACCTTCAGTTTTACTATTTCTAAAAAGCTTAATCAAACCACAAACAATTAATTTACACCATAAAATCTTTCATCTTTTAAAATGTTTGAAGCGAAACTTCACAACTCGCAAAAACAGCCTCCACGCTTTCCGTTCAAATGCTGCCCAGCCTGCGCTACAAATGCCAACGCTTCAGGCAGCATAACCACTACAATCGTGGCTAATATAAAAGCCTTGCCCTGCCGTAAAAACCATCCAATTGCAGTATAAAAAGCTTAATAAATTCAAAATAATATCAATACCGCAACTTTACACATAATAATTTCGTTTTTTTTCCCAACTTTGAACTTTAACTAATTTCTACATAGTAGTATGGCAAACAAACCCGCACTTAAAAAATCGTTGTTAATTGGCCTTGGTGGCACCGGCGTAAAATCAATTTTATACGCAAAGGCTAAAATTCTATCCATATATGGCGAAATACCCTCCATGGTACGTTTTTTAGCCTTAGATACTGATAAGTTTGAACCCGTAACCATACAAGGTGATGTAACTGCCACCCTCGAAGCCAACGAGTATGTACACATGCAAGTACCCGATGGTTTACAATTTATACGAGCCAACGATCACGCTTCTGCCTTTTTTCCAGAAAAGAATTTAAAAAATGCCGGAGCAATAGTGCGTGGTGCAGGGCAAATACGCTCATTAGGCCGTTTGGCTTTAATGCGTAATTACGCCTTGGTTCAAAAACGAATTAGCGAAGAAATACTACAACTCAAAAAATACTCGGTAGGCTACGACGATAAATTTGATGTATCAGGCAACGATTTACAGATCTCCGTAATCTGCTCCACCTCAGGCGGCACCGGTGGCGGTACTTTTATCGATATACCTTACATTATAAAAAACACAGGCGAACTCACCAATCAAGATCGTATAATTGCTTACCTGTTAATGCCAGATATTTTTAAACAATACTCCGGCACTCGTAATGTTGAGCCAAACTGTTATGCTTCTTTTAAAGAATTAGATTTTATAATGGATGGCAATTTAAGCGGCAGTAAAATCGATTATGGTCGCCAACAATTAGTACCCATAGAAGGCCATCCGTACGATATTATTTTTACCATAAACAACACCAACAATAATAATGATGCTTATACAGAAACTTCCGATTTACAAAACTTTATAGGTACCGGTTTGTTCTTGTCAACAGGCATCATAGCCGAAAAAGGCGACAGCACTTGGGATAACTTAGGCAAACAAATTGACGATTTTTTAAGGATAGAAAATAAATCGCCACACTACACCAGCTTTGGTATTAGTGAATTGTATTATGATGGTAAAATACTTTCAGAAATTTACTCACGTAAATTAGCTTTGAGTATAATTAATAAAATGACGGGCACCGCAGAAAGCCTTACAAATGAAGTGAACGACAAAATTGACCAATGGAAAATACGAGAAAATAACGAAGCAGACGATTTGATTGATGCTATTTTATCTCGCACCACCAATCGTTCACCCGAAAGTTTAAACGAAGTAGGCAAAGGCGCATCAGTAGAAATTCAAACTTTAGCAAACAATTATATAAATGTAATTACCGATTTAGCAGAAAAAGAAGCGACCGAAAAAGTAGAACGCCTACTTACCGAAAAACTGGCTTTAATTGAAGCACATTTTAACGAAGTGTTAAACAAAGAAAACGGCCTTAGCTACGTACAAAATTTTGTTGACACCTTTTTAGGTATTATGGATGTGTGTAAATCTGAAATGGAAATTGAGCGCAAAACCTTTTTGCAAAAACGTGAAAAGTTGGTAGGTAGCTACAAAAATTTTATTGCCGATATTGAAGAAGCCGAAGAGTCGTTTTTTATGAAACGAAAAAACAACATTCAATTAGCTGCCGAAGATTATTATAACGAAATAAGACGCGAAGCCTCGTTTGTGCACGAAATTAAAAGACGCGATAAAGCCTATTACTTTTACAGCCGAGTTATTCAGTTTGCAGAAGAAAAGAAATTAAAATTTGAAAGCCTTCAAAAAGATTTACATAATGTAATAAGAAGTTTTGAAGAATTTGTGCAACGCAAAGAAAATGCACGGGGTAACCAAAAACCATTTATAATTAATTTACACGAAGATTATTTTGACAAAACCAGCCCAAAGCCAGATGATTTAAGTTTCAACGACTTTGTAAATACTATTAACGAAAAAGAGATGCCAGTTTACACCTGGCCCGAAATTAAAATTGAAGAATTAGAAAGTTTGTTGCTGAACTATACCACAGTAACCCCACAAGCTAAAAGCTTTATGCAAAGCAATTTAGATAGCGTTTTGCGTGATTTACCAGTAGAACGTCGCCGTCAAATTATAAAAGATTTAGATAGAAGAGCAGAACCATTGTGGCGATACAATAAATCGTATATATTAGATACCGCTACTATTTATTTAATTGGTATTCAAAACCAAGAAAACAGTGCATTGTTTGATGTAGATAATGGTAGAGAGCTAATTGAAACCATACCAGGCCGTAAAACTTATGCGGTTACTAACGAAAACAATAGAGTGTATTTTTATAAGATGGAAGCCGCTTGCCCAGCATTTTGTATTTTTAATATGGAGGCTTATCGTCAAAAATACGACAACCCACAAGCACGCTACGATTATCATATTGATAAACATTGGGCCAAAGCAATTGAAGATAAAGGTTTTGATTTGTTTCCGAGTGGTGATAATGAAGACATTATTTTGAGTTGGGCTTTGGGCAACGCTTTTGGTTTTGTAGCCAAAGAGGGCAGAAAAGATTACCGCACAAAATCTTTTAAAGAAGGCACACCAACGGAAGATTATTGGGTAAGCTTAAATAGTGAAGACCGAAAAGAATCGTTTACCGCTTTTAGTAAACGTAAATATTTTAGAGAAGTAAACGAGTTGTTAGAAAAGCACGTGGCCGAAAAAGGCAACCAAGCTTACGCTGCCCATTTAGAAGATTATACTACCAACTTTATGGCGCGTATAAAAGAGTTTACTACGCTCGATGAAAAAACCATACAAATGAAAGGTTATGCCGAGGTAAAAGATTTGATTGACAAAGAGTTGACCATACTAAAAAAGTATATGGCTGGGTTGAAGAGTGGGTTTTAACAAGCAATTAGTTTTAAAACGAGCAAGTTGTGTTAATGATGGTATTTGCTCAAAGCAGCATATTGCATAGTAGTTGAAATTTTTGATCTTTTGATAAATGATACAGCATCATAATAAGAATTAATTACAGTAATACTAAGGCATCATACAGCAAAAAAAACTAATATGCTGCCAAGGCTACCAACGCAGCTTCAAAACGCTTTACTGGCATAAACTCATTTTCTAATGCAGGCGTAAAAGGTACAGGGGTATCTAAAGCCGCTACTCTAACTACAGGTGCATCTAAATGTTGAAAACAATGCTCGCTAATTAAAGCAGCTACTTCTGCGCCAATGCCACCAGTTAGGCAGGCTTCGTGCAACACAATTACTTTACCTGTTTTCTTAACCGAGTTAAATATGGTTTCTTCATCTAAAGGCAATAACGTTCTTAAATCAATAATTTCAGCATTAATATCGCTGTGTTTTTCAACTATTTTTTTGGCCCAATGTACGCCCATTCCGTAGGTTATAATGCTAACATCGTTACCACTTAATTCAACAGCTGCTTTGCCAATTTCGGTAGTGTAATAGCCATTAGGTACTTCACCACTTATACTTCGGTAAAGTGCTTTATGTTCAAAATACATAATTGGGTTAGGATCTTCAATTGAGGCCAACAACAAACCTTTGGCATCTTTTGGATTACTTGGGTATACAATTTTTAAGCCCGGCACACTAAAAAACCATGCTTCTGTACTTTGTGAATGAAAAGGCCCTGCTGCTACGCCACCGCCAGTTGGCATGCGAATTACTACATCGGCATGTTGCCCCCAACGAAAATGTATTTTGGCTAAATTGTTCACTATTTGATTAAAACCACAGGTAACAAAATCGGCAAATTGCATTTCAATTACCGATTTAAAGCCTTTAATACTTAGGCCCAAACCTGCACCAATAATGGCCGATTCGCAAAGTGGCGTATTGCGCACTCTTTCTTTACCAAACTTAGCTACAAAACCATCGGTAATTTTAAAAACACCTCCATAGTCGGCAACATCTTGCCCCATAATAATTAGGTTTTGATGTTGATGCATGGCTGCTTCTAACCCTTCGCTAATAGCATCAACTAAGCGTAAAGTTGAACTGTTTTGGTAAGATGGCTTTATTATTGACGTATGTGGCGCATATAAATCTATTGACTCTTGCGGGCTGGCAGCAACATCTGGTTCTTTAAATGCATGTTCTAACCCTTCGTTAATTTCTTTAATAATTGCAGCTTTGTATGTTTCTATTTTAGCATCATCAATTAAAAATTTACCTTTTAATTGATTTTCGAATAACATTATCGGGTCGCGCTGCGCCCAGCTATCCATTAATTCTTTGGGTACATATTTAGTACCCGAAGCTTCTTCATGGCCCCGCATTCTAAAAGTCATTGCTTCAATTAAAATGGGTTGTGGCTTGTTTTTTATAGTTTCTTTGGCCCATTTAATGGTGTTATATACTTCTAACAAATTGTTACCATCAATAGTTTTGGCTTCCATACCATAACCAATACCTCTATTGGCCAACTGTTTGCAATTATATTGTTCACTCACTGGGGTAGAAAGACCATAACCATTATTTTCAATTACAAATATTACAGGTAGTTGCCATACAGAAGCTACGTTTAATGCTTCGTGAAAATCGCCTTGGCTGGTGCCACCTTCACCAGTAAAAACCAATGTTGTTTCATAGTTTTTGTTCAACTTATTAGCCAAAGCTATACCATCTGCAATGGCCAATTGTGGGCCAAGATGGCTTATCATACCAACAATTTTATACTCATTGGTGCCAAAGTGAAAAGAACGATCTCTTCCTTT
>Ga0209303_1000313_pt1 | contig 40862 bp, 33 predicted proteins | sample SidtaG_3_FD_187449 | JGI IMG/M metagenome (GOLD analysis project Ga0209303, IMG submission 187449) | Marine algal microbial communities from Sidmouth, United Kingdom - Sidmouth_Asex1 metaG (SPAdes) (version 2) | ecosystem: Host-associated > Algae > Red algae > Unclassified | place: Sidmouth...
AATTACCTGCAGCATTGGTGGTTGTTAATTGGTAAGTTGTTGTATTGGTAGGATCGGCAGTTGGGTCGGCGCAATCAACACAACTTAAATTGTTGGTAGGGTTCCACGTGTAAGTATTTTCTGCATTTGGTGTTGAACCAATTTGAACATCAGATCCTAAACAAATAGTATTAGTTTGAGTTGGCGTAGTACAAGGATCTACAATAATTTCAAAATAGATGTATGTTAAAACGCCTGCTACATCAGTTGTTGTAAGCTCGTATAATGTTGTACTGGTTGGTTCGGCTGTAGGGTTGGCGCAATCAACACAGCTTAAATTGTTGGTAGGGTTCCAAGCATAAGTGCTTTGTGGGTTAGGGTTTACTCCCAATTGAACATTGTTTCCCAAACAAATAGTGCCAGATTGATCTATCGCACACATGCCTAATGTAGTTGAGGTAACCCCATCGGTAATTTCTGCGCTGCAAGTATTGTCGTAAGTTTTGCCGTTACAACCACAAACAGGGTCGTACATCATTAAACACAAACTATTAGGGTTAATTAATGTGGTGTTAATGCATTGAGCAGAAAGTTGATTTAAATAAATTAAAAAAATACATAATTTAAAAATGTGTTTTATATACATACCAGTTAAAGCTTATGAGTTAAAAAAAATAATCCGTTAATTAGCTTCGACTGGTATGTGTAGACTTGTGTAATATTGCAAACATTGAACAACAAATATTAAGCCACTTTTACTAATATGACGTTTTTAATTAAAAAAAATGAATATAATCGATTAGTAATTCAAATTGACCAGCGTTTTTATCTGTAGTAATAAAGCCTAATCGAATTATTTTGTTGAGTTGATTTTGAGTTATGGTTTTGCCTGTAGGTTTCCCTATCTCTTGGCCTTCAAAATTTTTTAAATCAATTTCAACTTCTTGCCATTTGTTGCCCGTTGTATCTAAATAAAACTTGTAGTAGGGTTGGTACCATTGTTCACTTAACTCTAAAGTAAATGCAAACTGCTTACCTATTGATTTGTATCGTATCTTAACTTTATCATAATCACTTAAATCGTAATTTTGATAGGGGCTTCTTATAGATGCAAAGCCTCCATTATTTTCCAGAGAAAGATAGCCGCTAAAGTTTATTGCCTTTTTAGCTATGTTAATGGTACCAGTAGAACGGCCACCCATTACTACATCATTAACAATATACCAGTTCTCTTCGTTATTTTTACCAAAATTTATAGTAAAATTTTCTGTATTTAATATTTGCATTATCGTTATTAAAAGCACTACATATTTCATGTGTACAAAGTTAAAATAAATTGATTTGGTAAGATAGATAAAAATTAGCCTGAAATATATGGTAATAGTGAAACAAATTGAATTAATTTGCAGTAAAATATTACACAATGAGACGATTAACAATATTAGCATTTTGCCTTATAGCCATTAGCCTTGGTTTTAGTAGTTGCGAAAAAGAATATACCTGCACTTGCATTACAACCGATACAAGCGGTATGTTTGAAACATCAAAAAGCAGTAAACCTATACCAAGTGCAAAAAAAAGTGATGCGGAAGACATTTGCTCAAGCACTAGCACAACTATTGACACTTTAGAAACGGTTTGTAGTTTAGAGTGATTGGTATACAGTTAAGCATCGGTTTTTTAGAAGGTTAATAAAACAAACGTTACTTAGTGTAACCAATTGCCTTTCCTTCGGCTCGGCTATCGCTATAGCCTTCTAACATTCCATTAGGTTTTACTAAAATTGCATCAACACGACCTATCGATTCTCGTTTCTCTAATTGATGTTGCATTTTGCTTAACTCGGCATTTTGTGGGCCATTAAAAATTTCTGGTTCACAATAAATTTTATCGGGCAGCCATTGGTGATGAAAGCGGGCTTGGTCTGTTGCTTCTTTCAAAGTCATTTTATGTGCTACTACATTTAAAAAAACTTGTAAAACAGTAGTTATTATGGTAGAACCACCTGGCGAACCAAGCACCATAAATAAGCCATCATTTTTTTCAACTACAATTGGCGTCATGCTGCTAAGCATACGTTTACCGGGTTCAATAGCATTGGCTGCTGCCCCAACCAAACCATACATATTTGGCGCACCAGGTTTGGCACTAAAATCATCCATTTCATTATTAAGTAAAAAGCCTGCACCAGTAACAAAAACTTTTGAGCCAAAAGAAGCATTTAAAGTTGTGGTGGAAGATACTGCATTACCTGCTGCATCAACAACCGAAAAATGAGTAGTTTCTTCGCTTTCTTTTACACTAAAATTACCAGCTTTAATTGAACTACTTGGGCTTGCCGTGCTTAATAAAAAGTCGCTCATTTTTTCTTTTAAATATTCATCTTCTAAAAGTTCAGTTATTGGTACGTTCCAATAATCCATATCGCCTAAGTGAGTGGCTCTGTCTGCAAAAGCTCTACGCTCAACTTCTGCTACTAAGTGAATATAATTTTTGTTATCAACTCCCATTTCATTTAAAGAAAAGTTGGCCAACATTTTTAGCATTTGGCTCAATGCAATTCCGCCACTTGAGGGTGGCCCCATTGATATAACTTTATAATCATTTTTATAGTTGGTAACAATAGGTTTGCGCCATACCGGTTGGTATTGTTTTAGATCTGCTAAACTTATAATGCCATTATCTCTTTGCATTTCTGCCACTATTAAATTGGCAGTCTCTCCTTCATAAAAACCTTTTTTACCTTTTTGTTGGATGCGCAGCAGCGTATTGCCTAAATCTGGCAGTTTCATTAAATCACCTTCTTTCCATTCTTTTTCTTTATTTACCAAGTAATTATTGGCTTCATTATATTTTATAAAATCTGCTTTGTTTTCATTTAATTTTTTGGCTTCAAGAGGTAATAATTGAAAACCTTTTTGCGCCAAATCTATTGCTGGTTGTATTAATGTTTCCATTGGTAAGCTACCATATTTTTGATGCGCTTCAAACATACCAGCAACACTACCTGGCACACCGCTGGCCAATCTATTATATTGGCTAAGTTCTGCAATAGCATCTCCTTCGCTATTCAAATACATATCTTTATCTGCTAATGTTGGTGCAGTTTCTCTATAATCTAAGGTGTTGGTGGTGCCATCTTTTAACCTTATCACCATAAAACCACCACCACCTAAATTGCCTGCACTTGGGTACACTACTGCCAAAGCAAAATGTACTGCAATTGCTGCATCAATAGCATTGCCACCTTGTTTTATAATTTCAATACCCACTTTGCTTGCTAACGGATGCGCACAACTTACCATTGCATCGGCTGCAATAGTGCCTTCATTTAAAACAGTAGCAATTTGTGGTGTTGCTATTGCTGTAGTTTCAACAATTGTTTGTTTACTTACTTTGCATTGTGTTAAACAAAACAAGGCAACAACAAACAGTAAATAGTTTATGTAATATTTCATAAGCTCAAAAGTTGCTATAAAAATACAATGAAATGTTTAGTAATTTATGATGAGGGATGGCGATTACATAAATATGATGGCTGATAATCATATATATAACATTTATTAAAGAGGCTTGATTTCTTAAAACGGTTTATATGGTGGTGCATAATTTAAATACTAATGAACTTTAAATGATGGTGATGTGCTTAAAATACGGTAGCTTATTATAGTTGCATTACACAAGCTTGCTATTATAGTTGTAATAAAAATGAGGCTAGGTTGTAAGTTTTGGTAAAAATTTTGTAAAATATCTAAAACCCAAATTGGTATTATATAATTTTGTAAGGCATTTTAAATTAACTTTTTATTGAGTTTAAATTTTGAAAATGAATGTGTGCCTTAATTTGTTCAATTTCTGTGTCTTTTGATTCTGCGTTGTTTAAGATAGATAAAGTCGAAATCATTTCAATATTATTTGGGGCGTGGCCCGTAATTGAAACAAAGTTATTTCGTATGGTTGTGAGCCGTAAAGGAGTAGCTATTCTAAGAAATTTTTCAACAGTTTTTATCTCTCTACTAAATAGCGTTTTAATAATCGGATTTAATTCGGTTAACGCACATTGAATACCAATCTCCAATAATACTTTGGGTATATTTTCAAATGTTAAAATGTCAGCGTCTTTGTACTGTACAATTTCTTGATTATGAATTAGCTCTTCATAAAGCAAATTAAAATGTTCATCAATAACTGAAACATCTCTACTCAAAATTTGAAACCTCCGTTTCGCTGATAAATTAGGTCTTGTTTCGGGCTTATATGAAAGCACATGCTCCAATTCACACCATAACTCTTGGGCAAGTGTTCGAACTTGTATTTCAAAAACTGGACACTCACTTGAAAGAAAAGAGCTACTTTTAAGTTTAGCCATATAATGTATTGAAGTGTAACCACTATCCTTTTGTTTATTTTCAATGTGAGACAGCCCTAGCCTCACAAGTTTTTCAGGTTCAAAGAAAGCTTCTGGTGGCGTGGTATCACTTAACTCAAAAAAACTTGAATTTCTCAGTTCTCTGTCAACTAAAGATAACTGGGAAGAGAAATAAACTATAATTCTTAACCCAATTGTGTCGTGCATTTTTTTGAAACTTTTGGAAGAAAGTTGGTCTGGAAATAATTTATATTTACGAAAAATCTTTTCTACCACCTTTTCAGGTTGTTTAATACGAGACATTATTTGTCTAATAGGTGATGGAGTGGCAACACCTTTGCTTGTTGTGTATTTGTTCCAAAATTCAGACTTACTCATCTTCTTCAAACAAACATTAATTTCGCTTAGAGTTGGTTTTAAAATATCTGTTTCGTATTCACTATACTCTTTTAAGAAATTGTTTAGTTCATTTGATAATTCCATTATGTATTTTTCGATTTTTAACTTATTTAGTTAGGTTTTAAATGTACTAAAACATATTTATATACCAAATTACGAATATACCAATTACCTTAAATAACAAAAATTAAATTTATTTAATATTAAGCCACTACAATCATCATATCTACATTTTTTATGCTAAAATTACAAAAGAAAGCACAAATACCTCCTTTTTCAACAACCCACCACCGTAAGAAAAATAGCCTTGATTGGCACGTTTATAGAGTTTTACAGCAAGGGTATTAAAGCTTTGGTAACAACATTTGAGCAGTAAGCGCAATTAAATTTTCTGTGAGTATTAACCGTTAAATTTAATTTCTTGTTTAGTCTAAGTATCTTCTACTGTCAGTCAGCTTACGTATAGCCCTTGTTGTAGCAAGTTCTATTGCTTCAATAGTATTTATTTCCGTTTTTATTTCTTTCATGATAGCTTTATTAACTTGATATTCTGCTATTTCAATTGGTTGGTTCAATAAAAACCTAATTCTATTTACTGTATTTATATTGAAGGAGACCAGTTATTTTTCAATTGTTTAGTTGTAATAAAAGATAGCTTCTTCTATGCTTTTTGATGTAGAAGTTGTAACTGCGTTTTGGCCTTAAAAAATTTGTTCTACAAGTTGTTAGATTTTTTTTTAAGGTCAATTTTAATTGTGAGTAAAATTTAAAACAATTTTGCATTATAAATAAATTATTTTTTAAAAACCCTTTTTGGTTTAAGAACGCTGCTTTTAAATCTATCGATAATTCTTCAACAGAACTTCCCCAATTTGCTTCTGTGTTAAGTTTTTTCTTCTCTGGTATTTCTAAGCAAAAGTATTAGGTTAAAAGATTTAAATTTCCTATCAAATTGATCTCGTTGTTCCGTTTCTTTTTTCCCATAACTATTCTTCTTTATTCTACTCCAAGTCTTTGTTTCCATATTATTCGTTTTTACTTTTGTCTTCATAATATTTACTCCTTAATCTTTTGGCTTTGTCAATTTATTTTTTGAGGTGTTTTTTTGGTCTCTTTCATAAAACCATTTAATGGAATAACCAATTTCCCTTTGTCGAAAAACAAAAGACATGTCATATATTGCAATACGTTTGGTTCGCCAATTCGGCGGTTCGTTAACCACTTCAATAACTGCTCTTTTCACCAATTAATACTAAATTATAATATTGTATTTGGCTACATTTCTTCTGGGTATTTGGGCACCCAATTAAATATAGATTTGGTTTCAAATTCAATTTCTAAAAGTTTAACATTAGCCCTTTCCATTTTGTGAGGCGCATTGGGCATGGCGAAACCATCCCAGCTCGTTTCCTGTTAGGTACTATGGCTTCTGCTAACTTCTGCATTATGCCAATTAATGACTAAGGAGATTTCCTTCGGCCTGTGCTAAACTCGATTTAGTATCTTTCCAACGCTTGCAGTCTCGCTTACTTTGCTGCCACAGTCGCCCATAACCAACTTGCGACACAGCTAATACTTCTCGGCTTTTATCCGTGCGCTTAAGAAACTTACACACTATTAGCTAAATTAAATCTTTCATTTTAATACCTATTATGCTGCCAAAAGTGATATATTTCCCATTCAACACACACAAAAAGGCTAAATCACCAAGCGAGTTTCGCTTGGGATGGAAGACTTTAAAGCAGCAGAGCCACCAAAATTTTATTTCGACAAATTGTGGAAATAAATTAAATTGCAAAATAAAATTTTGGTTTAGTGCGGAAGGTTAGCCAGGTTTTGAGCTTTGTAGCCCAAACGCCGTTTAGCCAAACAGTAGTGTTTAATTAAACGAAATGAAGAAAATACTAATATTGATTGTTACTTTAGGATTTTTGAGCTGCAATTCTAAAATTTCACAAATTGAAAATGTAGCAAAATTTAAAGGGCAACAATTAACAGGATTAACGATAAGTGAAGAAGGCCGAATTTTTGCTAATTTCCCCAGGTGGCGAGAGGCCGTAAGCAACTCAGTTGTCGAAGTTTTTGAAAATGGAAAGTCATCAGCTTATCCAAACCAACAATGGAATCGGTGGGAAATAGGAAACACACTCTCTGATAGTGTATTTGTGGCGGTTCAATCTGTAGTTGCATTTGAAAACACTTTATATGTACTTGATACTCGTAATCCGTTGTTTAAAGGAGTAGTAGATAATCCTAAAATCTTCGCATTTAACCTTTCAACAAATCAACTATTAAAAACCTATATTTTAAGTAAAGGTAGTTTTTATAAAAACTCCTACATAAATGATTTACGGGTAGATAAGAAAAAAGACAAAATATATTTAACAGATTCTGGTCGCGCTGGAATTGTGGTTTTAGATTTAAGCTCGGGAAAGTCTTTTAGAGTTTTGGACAATCATAAATCTACACTTGCCGAAACAAATCAATTAAATTTTAGTAACGGTGTGTGGAAAAACACAGTACATTCAGACGGAATAGCACTTGATACAAAAAATGACTTACTGTATTTTCACGCATTAACAGCTTATAACTTATATGCAATTTCAACAGATAAATTAACTTTGGAAAATACCTCGGAAATAGAAAAAAGCGTAGAGCATATTGCCAAAACATCAGCTCCAGATGGAATGATTTTGGACAAATTGGGTAATTTATTTTTTGGTGATTTGGAAAACAATAAAATTATGAAGCTAAATATTTCAACAGATAAATTAACTCTGGAAAATACCTCGGAAATTGAAAAAAGTGTAAAGCATATTGCCAAAACATCAGCTCCAGATGGAATGATTTTGGACAAATTGGGTAATTTATTTTTTGGTGATTTGGAAAACAATAAAATTATGAAGCTAAATATTTCAACAGGAGAAACAACTACTGTTGCACAAGGAGATAAAATTAAATGGGCGGATACATTTAGTATTTATAATAATGAATTGTTTTATACAAATTCAAGAATTAATGAAGCTCAAGGAGATATTAGTGAAATGGAATTTAGCATCAATAAAATAAAAATAAATTAAGCACAACAAAGGCTATAAGCAATTGCTTATTCTCGCCTACTTAATAAAACCCTCATAGGTTTTTAGTTTGGTGTGTACTTGCCAGGCTAACCAAACTCGGCTTTATTTATAACCATTTTAGTACACACTGACTAACTAAAGTTAGTGGGCTGAGATTTTTAAAGTACTTCTGTTGTGATGGCCAATTATTTAAACCAACAACAACACGAAAAAATATGGATTTAGGAAAACTAACAAAATGCGGACTAAAGTTTTACGAAAACCCAAGCGCACAAACCTCCAACTTGACTAAAAAAACACTATTACAATTTATGCAGGCGGCAACAACTTTAATTATTTACCACAATTGGGTAGGTTAGATGCTTGCCAAGGCCTTCAAATTGGCAAGTTAGAAAATTGGGTTGCAATAGATTTGATAGGAATTAAACTATACGTTCAACTTCGGCATATTTACAATATTGTGATTAATTAACGAACGCATGTGCTAATAATAGAAAATAATGTAACGCCTGTTTTGTGTAAAGTGAAATGAGACTTTAAACACAATATCTTTTTTTTTGAAGCGAGATAACCTTGTCTGTGGTTGCATCGGTCTCGCCTTATGCTCCAAGTCCTCGCTTGCTGCGCTTCTAAAAAGGCTATGCTTCAGCTGTGGGCTTTCCTCGGCAGTCGGGGCTATTTTAAATACACTAAACTACACATAAATTTTAGCACATAATTATAACATCATAAATATAAACCAATATTGTATTTTTGAGCATCAAATGAAATTATCATTACAACTAACAATAGCTATTTTTTCGGTTATGAGCTTTTGCGCCTGTAAGCCATCTAACCCAAATTATAATGTTGATGCTGCCAACCCAGCATATTTTAGCCAAAGCTTAAACATGCTAACCGATATTATTGTACACGATATTTTTTCGCCACCAGTAGCCAGTAGAGTATATGTGTACCCTTGCATAGCTGCTTACGAAGCCTTGTTGCCAGCACATCCAAATCAAAAAAGTTTTGCAGGTCAATTAAATGGTTTATCACCAGTGTTTAAGCCAGTAGAAAGTAAAGGTTATTGTTACCCGTTGGCAAGCATAATTGCTTTTCAACAAGTAGCAAAGCAATTAGTTTTTAGTGAAGATAAAATGTTGGCATACGAAGCACAACTGTTTGAAAATTTAGATACCATTGGTATTCCGAAAGATGTAAAAAAGAAATCTGAAGGATATGGCAAAGCAGTAGCACAGCATATTTTAGAATGGGCAAATACCGACAACTATAGCCAAACCCGCTCGGCATCAAAGTTTTCTGTTACCGGCAATAAAGGCAAATGGCAACCCACTCCACCAGCTTATATGGAAAGTATTGAACCCAGTTGGAATAAAATTAGACCAATGGTTTTGACAACTGCAGCACAATTTACGCCGCCACCTCCACCGCCATTTAGTTTAAATAACAAAAGTCTGTTTTATAAGCAAACCCTGCAAGTTTACGAAGCCGTAAAAAATGCAAAACAAGAGGAAGAAGATATTGCCCGATTTTGGGATTGTAACCCTTATGTAATGAACCAAACTGGTCACGTAATGTTTGCTACCAAAAAAATTACACCTGGCGGACATTGGATGGGCATTACCAATATTGCTTGTAAAACCGCCTCTGCAAATTTAATGAAAACTGTAGAAGCGCACGCACTGGTTTCCATTGCTTTGTTTGATGCCTTTATTAGTTGTTGGGATGAGAAATACCGCAGTCAATTGATACGCCCCGAAACCGTAATTAATGAACATATTGATGCCGATTGGACACCCATTTTGCAAACCCCGCCCTTTCCAGAATATACCAGCGGGCATAGTGTAATTTCTACCGCAGCAGCAATTACACTCACCAATTTGTTTGGTAATAATTTTGCCTTTGTAGATGATGTTGAAGTGAAATATGGTTTACCTAAACGTAACTTTACTTCTTTTAAACAAGCCAGCGAAGAAGCAGCCATTAGTCGCTTATACGGCGGCATACATTATATGCCTGCCATTACTTACGGTGTTGAGCAAGGTAAAAAAGTGGGACAATTGGTTAATGAAAAGATTGAGCTGCGTAAATAAGTTTGTGTTTGTGAAAATGTTTCGCTTCAATTTTTTTTTAAACGGGAAGCCTTATGGTAAAACAACTTCCGCCAAGCTCACTATCTTCAATCCAAATGGTGCCATAATGCAGCTCAACAATTTTTTTGCATATAGAAAGGCCAATACCAGAACCTTGGTAGTCAGTAACTTTGTGTAAACGTTTAAAAATACTGAAAACGACAGCTCTATTTTTTGGTTCAATACCAATGCCGTTATCTTTTATTTTTATGGTACAATAGCCCTCGCAGGTAAAAGTTTCAATTTGTATAATGGGTTTTTTATCAGCTTTAACAAACTTAAGCGCATTGCTTATTAGGTTTAAAAACAACTGTAGTAACAAACCAACATCACCTTTTATGGTTTCAATATTGCCATCAAAAATTAGTTGTGCTTTTTGTTGTATGATGCTTTTTTGTTTAAGTGTTTTAACTTCATTTATTAAGGTGTGTAAATTTATTTGGGTGGGTTCAATATCTTTTTTGCCAATGCTACCTAAGTCTTGAAAATCATCAATAAGCTGGGTCATTGTATCAATGTTGGAAGCAATAAAACCTACAATTTTTTTTGTATCATCTGTATTATTTTTTAATTTGATGGTTAATAATTGAGAAAACCCTTTTATTAAACTTAATGGTGACTTTAGCTCGTGTGCCGCCAATTGTGCATAACTGCCAAGTTTAATATTGCTGTTAATGTAGGCTCTTAATTGCTCGTTTTGTTGCTGCATTAAAACCCTTTGTTCATTATTAAAATGAGTTGCTTTTTTTAATGATTGTTTGTGGCGATATAAATTTCTCAAAAAAAAATAGCACAGCAAAAAAGTTAGTGTATTTATTATAAATATATTTATAATTTCTAACATACTTTGAAAAGATAGCCCAGCAGCATTACCGCCCAACAGGTAGTAAACCGTTGTAATTTGGCAAAGTATAAAAGCGATTAGATAAGCGATTTTTGTAATAAGTGAATTGAAGAAAGCAAATGTGTAAATGATGGCGAATGGAAAAAACAGCATTACTGATATGTAAACATTGCCTTCCACAACGGTTATATAAAAATAAAACCCACAAGTGCTAATTAACATTAAATGATAGGCAAATTGATGACGTTTGGCAAATAATAAAAATCCAACCACACATATTATTAGTGCTATAGTTGATATAAACATTTCTGTTGGAACAGGGTTGATAAAATGAGGTAGAAAGGAGATTAATGAACCAATAGTACAAATACATAAAACAGTTTTAAAAAAAACATTTAGTTCTGCACTTTGAGGAACATTTGATGATATAGCTTGTTTACACATTTAATATTAATTGTTATAAAATAAAAGGTAAAAGCGTGGATTTGAAAATACAAGGTACTACATACAAATAGCGAACCAAAAACAAAATGCAGTTAAATGCCTTATTTGTAGTTGATTTTTTACAAAAAAAAGTAACAGTATAACGGAACTTATAGCACCTAAAAGATTGCAACATTTTTACGAAAACAATTTTTTGGTTTAATGATTTTTTGGGCATACCATTGATGAAATTGTTTTTTAGCGGTAATGTCTTCTAAATAATCTTTAAGAGTTTTTTTGTATGAATATTTGTCGAGTGATTTTTTATGGCCAAATAGAATTTTGGTTACCTACTTTTTATAGTTTGAGATTTCAGTTTTGCGGTTGGGTTCAATAATTTGAAAACTTTTTAGATTAGCAGTTGTAATTATAATAGCATCAACCATAGAAAATTGAAAGCCTCTGGTTGAGTTGTGATTAATGATTTTATACTTAATACAAGACAAAAATATAATCAATTAAATTTCAGTAAATTAGACATGGTGTAATTTTGTTAAAATATTGATTTTCAGTATAATAGAAGAATAATTCTACAAATTTTTCTAATGATGAAAACCAATGCTGACACTAAAAATAGTCAATTAACTTCAATTCTCAATCATCATTTTAAAGGAATCGTAAATTTGGCACGCCTAAAGCTGATAGTCCATTTTGTAATTGCACTTTGCAAAGTACAAACCGTTACTTGTAGCAAACTCGCCAATGCTTTTGATACCAAAGCCAACACAAAATCTTCCCTTTTTAGAAGTTTGGACAAACCGACATTATTATTTTTATGCTTGGCATTGTTTATAAAGGAGTCGCCTTTCCTCTATTATTTACAATATTAAACAAAGGGGGAAACTCCAATACTAAAAAACGTATTGATTTGATTAATCGATTTATTAAACTGTTTGGTAAACAAGTGATAGATTTTTTGGTAGCAGACAGAGTGTTTGTAGGTGAAAAGTGGCTTCAATATCTTAACAACAACAAAATCAGATATTATATAAAGTTGATGAATTTATTTATGATCAGAAGCTAGTGTATATTAAAAGAGTGCTTTGTTAGCTCTCTGGCTGTAAATTAGTTAAGCGCAATGGTCAACAAAATTTTCTCATTATTGCCTCCTTCAACAAACCCGAAAATGGACTACAGGATTATAAGCAACGTTGGCAAATAGAGACCTGCTTTAGAGCTATGAAATCTAGCGGATTCGATATAGAGAAGACTCACCTTAAAGATATTAAAAGAATAGAAAAATTAGTGTTGCTGGTAATGATAGCCTTTGTTTGGTGCTATAAAGTCGGCATACATCTTCATAAAATAAAACCAATTAATATAAAAAAGCATGGCAGAAAAGCAAAAAGTATTTTCAAATTTGGGCTATCCTTCCTAGCTAACGTATTTCTAAATTTACAAAATAAAGATGTTATTGGAATTGCTCAATTTTTGTCATGTACTTAGGTCGCAGGGTTAAATCGAAATTCACTAAGTACCACTATTTGCAATACGTTTATCAATGCTTAGGCCGCCCAACTTTCCCTATCTAAGCTTCTAAAATTAATGGCTTCTGCTAAATGTTCTACCAAAATAGTATCGCTACCAGCTAAATCTGCTATGGTGCGACTTACTTTTAAAATGCGATCATAAGCACGGGCAGAAAGTCCCAATTTTTCCATGGCTGCCTTTAATAAAGTTTTACCAGCTTGGTTTATTACACAAACTTTACGAACGATATTGCCAGGCATTTGCGCATTACTAAAAAGGTTGGGGGTTTCTTTAAAACGAGCTTCTTGTACATTTCGAGCTACAATTACTCGTTCTCTTATAACATCACTTGGCTCCGATCGTGAGGTAGAACTCAGCTCATCAAACGAAATAGGAATTACTTCTACGTGTAAATCAATTCGATCTAATAAAGGACCACTAATTTTGTTTAAATATTTTTGTACCACGCCAGGCGCACAAACACATTCTTTTTCGGGGTGATTAAAATAACCACAAGGGCAGGGGTTCATACTGGCAACCAACATAAAACTGGCCGGATAATTTACCGTAAATTTTGCCCTCGAAATAGTTATGCACCGCTCTTCCATAGGTTGACGCAGCACTTCAAGCACGGTACGTTTAAACTCTGGCAACTCATCTAAAAACAAAACCCCATTATGGGCTAACGAAATTTCGCCGGGCTGCGGATGGTTGCCGCCACCTACCAAAGCAACATCTGAAATAGTATGATGTGGCGACCTAAACTGACGATTAGCAATTAAAGAACTAGAAACACTTAGCTTACCGGCTACCGAATGAATTTTGGTGGTTTCTAAAGCTTCATGCAAATTCATTGGAGGTAAAATAGTTGGTAAGCGTTTCGCCAACATGGTTTTACCTGCCCCAGGCGGGCCAATTAAAATTACATTGTGGCCACCGGCTGCAGCAATTTCTAAAGAACGTTTAATATTATATTGACCTTTTACATCGGCAAAATCAACTAAGCTTTGTTGTATGTTGTATTCAAATTCTTCTCGGGTATCTACCTTAGTTGGTTTTATCTTTTTTACATCATTTAAAAAATCGACTACCTCGCTAATATGTTCAACTCCGTAAACATTTAAATCACTAACAATGGCAGCTTCCCTTGCATTTTGTTTGGGTATAAATATGCCTTTAAAGTTTTCTTTACGAGCTTGTATGGCAATGGGCAAACCACCTTTAATTGGGCGAATAGCACCATCCAAAGCCAACTCTCCCATTATTAAATAGTCGGTTAAATTTTCGCAACTTATTTGTTTAGATGCTGCCATTATGCCAATAGCAATGGGTAAATCGTACGAAGAGCCTTCTTTTCTAATATCTGCCGGTGCCATGTTAACCACAATTTTAATGCGAGGCATTCGGTAACCATTATTTACTAAAGCAGCTTGTACCCGCTCGTAACCTTCTTTAACCGCAGCATCGGGCAGGCCTACCAAAAAGTACTTATTACCTTTACTTATGTCAACTTCAATTTCAATTGTGGTTGCATTAATACCAAAAACTGCACTACCAAATGTTTTGGAAAGACTCATTTTTATAGGAGTTTTGATGTGAAGAAAATGAGCATATTAAATCGTCATAATTTCGTCTTCTTTGGCTTTAATAAGTTTATCTACTTTAGCACCATAACTTTTAGCCATTTCATCTGCCTTCTCGCTGGCTTGTTTGGCTAAATCTTCTGTAATATCGTCTTTCTCCAATTTTTTAATTTCGTCTAAAGCATCGCGCCTAGCATTTCGAATACCAACTTTAGTCTCTTCTCCTTCAGCTTTTGCTTTTTTTACGTATTCTTTTCTTCGCTCTTCTGTTAATGGTGGAATACTAATTAAAATAGTTTCTCCATCATTTTGAGGGGTAACCCCAAGGTTGGCCGAAAAAATACCTTTTTCAATTGCTTCTAATGCACTTTTATCAAAAGGTTTTATCACTATGGTTTTGGCATCCATATTGTTAATACTAGCCATTTGACTTAGTTGTGTTTTTGAACCGTAATATTCGGCATAAACACTGTTAAACATTGCCGGAGTTGCTTTGCCTGTTCTTATTTTAGACAGCGCATCTACCAAATGATCGAATGATTTTTTAAGGCTTTCTTCTAATACATCGAAAACCAATTGCACTTCTTCTGTCATAATTTACCTTATTTTATTGCACTAAAGTACCTATTTTTTCTCCTTTTACAATTTTGAGTAAGTTGCCGTGTTCATTAATATCAAAAACTATTATGGGTAACTTGTTTTCTTCACACATAGTAAAGGCAGTAGAATCCATCACCCTTAAATTTTTATCCAAGGCGGTTCTGTAAGTAATTTCCTCATATTTTACTGCAGTTGGGTCTAATTCTGGATCTGCAGAATATATCCCATCTACCCTTGTACCTTTCAAAATTACGCAAGCATTTATTTCTATTGCTCTCAATGCCGCTGCTGTATCTGTAGTAAAATACGGATTACCTGTACCGGCTCCAAAAATTACTACTCTTCCTTTTTCTAAATGCCGTATTGCTTTCCGCCTAATATAAGGTTCCGAAATTTTATTCATTTCAATAGCACTCATTAAGCGGGTTTGAATACCTAACTGTTCAATAGCATTTTGTAAAGCCATTCCATTAATAACAGTTGCCAACATGCCCATATAATCGCCCTGCACTCTGTCAATACCACTTTTTTCAGCATTTAGACCTCTAAAAATATTACCGCCTCCAATTACAATAGCCACTTGAAAATTTTCTTCAACAACGGTTTGTATTTCATTGGCATAACTTTTGGCAGCTTCTGGGTCAATACCATATTGTTGACTGCCCATAAGCGATTCGCCACTTAGTTTCAGTAATATCCGTTTATTTGAAAAGTCCATAGTGGCGAATTTACTTAGCTGCATTGGTTTTTCAAAATAGAAATTTTTTTTGTTTTAAGATGGTGCTTTGCCCTAATGTGTTTTGTAGATTTGGAGTTGAATAATTTAATAGTTTTTTTGTTTTATTGTCTGTTGCTAATAAGTGTTGAAAAGGTGATAAGGGAGCTGTAAATTGTGCCACTACTTGTTTGTTTACCTTTCAGTCGTAGCACGAATAATAATTGATAAAACAGCATTTTTTATAGCCTAATTTCTCTGATTCCTTTTCGAACGGTTTTGAAGGAGAAGTCATTTCCCATTTGATTTTCGATATAAATTAGCTTATATTTGACTTATCAAATAAGAATAAATAATCTCAATTGACAAAAAAGGCTGACATTGTTTCTAACCGTTTTTCTGATATTAAAGAAATATTAGGTAAAAAGTATGTGAAAGGCTCAATTGATAATTCATTTGATTTTATTCATCTCGCCAACAAAAAAATTGCTGCACAAACTATTGATAATTTTAGAAAACGGTTTAACCTTTCTATAAATGAAGTGGCGGAAATGCTCAACACTTCCGAAGCGAGCATTTACCGTTGGATAAAAGTCAACAAAAAATTAGACCGTAATATAGCCGTGCAACTTTTTGAGCTAACCCATTTGTTTTTATACGGAATTGAGGTTTTTGAAAATGAGCTTAATTTCTTTAAATGGCTAAACTTACCAAATACTGCCTTGGGAGAACTATTACCAATTAATTTAATTAGCATACCTGGTGGTATTGAAAAGGTAAAGACCATTTTGGGTAGAATTGAATATGGGGTTTATAGTTAGTTACAAAAACATAACTCTTTCTCAATGCTTAATTAACTATACTTGATTTAATTCAGCTCATGAATATATTTCGGATAGCAAATAAGAAATATGCAGATGACTTATCAGGCAAAGGTGCTGCTCTAAATGGCGGCCGCTGGAATAAAATTGGAACACCTGTTTTGTATTGCGGGGAAAGTGTGGAAATTGCTTTGTTAGAAACTGTGGTTCACTTACCAGCAAACTTCGCACCCAATTTAATGCTACTAACTTTGCAAATACCAGATAATTCAATTGAAAGTATTGCTGCTTCAAAATTGCCACATAATTGGTATAAACATCCTGCACCAGAAGTGCTGGCTGAAATAGGTGATGATTGGGTAAAAGGCAACTCCACAATTGCTTTAAAAGTGCCGAGTGTAATTGTACCTACGGCTTCTAACTTTATCCTTAATTGTAGTCATCCACATTATAAGAAAGTAAAAATTATTCAAAAACAAACTTTTCCAATAGACCCAAGATTAACCAAAAGACTGTAATTGAAATTAGTCCAAATTCAATAATAACAATACTATAATTATGAAGTAACCAATTTACTGACGCTTTTTGTTTCGGCTAAACGTGCGGCAAACAACAAACACGCATATAAATCTCCTTGTTCCAAATCTTCGTAGTCTTCCAAAATTTCGGTATTACTCATGCCAGATGCCAACAATTCCAAAATGTTTTGAACTGGATATCTCAATCTTCTTACAATAAGTTTGCCGTGGCAAATTTCCGGGTCAATTACAATACGTTTCAGTAATTCATTGCTGTTCATACAATAATTTCGGTTAATTTTTATTGCAAGTTACAATATTTTGCAATAAAGCATGGCGGGTTTCTGAATTTATCAAAGATTACTAAAAGCAAACGTTGGAAGTATTTCTTACCAAAACTCAATAAGGCATCATTTTTAAAAGTGATATATTTGAAACCAAAGCCAACACACAAATAATTTGCCAGAAAAAAATGTATATACTACTGTTGAAAATCAACGCATAAAACTAAGTAATTTAAGTAAAATTATTTACCCAAAAAGTGCTGTTAGTAAAGCTGAAATTATTCAATATGCTTTAAAAATTGCACCTTTTATATTGCCCTTTGTAAAAGGCAGGCCCTTAACTTTAATTCGTTTTCCTGATGGTATTGGCTTGAAAAAATTCTATACTAAAAATAAACCTTCGTAGACACCAGATTGGATGCCTTACACCAACTTGCCGTGGGATGAAGACAATGAATACTTGTTGGCCAATGAAACACCTCACTTAATATAGTTAGCTAATTTAGCGGCGCTTGAAATTCATACCATCAATAGCACCATCAATAATATTGAAAAACCTGATCAGTTTATTGTTGATTTAGATCCACCAGAAAACGAAAATTTTGAAAGCGTAAAAGCTTTGGCTTTCGAGCTAAAGTCTTTCTTAGAAAATTACGACTATCCATCATTTACAAAATTAAGTGGCGGTAAAGGCATACGTATAACAGTTCCAATAAAAACTAATTACTGTTAAGGTAGAAGTAGAAAAACGGAGCATTAAGATTAAACCAACCTATTGTTGCAAGGTAGAGTTTGCCTCGTTTAGGAGCAATAGCACTTTAAGAGAACCTGTTATTATACCATGTGGCTGGTGAAAAAAGTGGTGGATGAAAATTGTTGCGTAATAATATGATAAAGAGTAAAACTGTTTAGATTAACCCACAAAGTTTATGAAAAGAGTGGTTGAAAAATTTTGAAGAGATAGATCATAAGTTTCATATAAATACTTTGCTTTCTGAATGGCGAATAATAAACTCATCTACTCAACACCCTTTTAAACAAGCTTCTATAATTTTTAATTGGCCCTCTTTCTCCTTCATAATTTATGGCAATATTTTCGTCGGTAAATTTGTTTAAATTTAGTTCTAAAGGATATACAAACTCGGGCTTGCCAAAGTAATTATGTGGTCCAAATTTAACAGCATAAATCTGCACAAAACCGCTTTCACTTAACTTTATTAACGGAAAATTTTGGGTGTAGCTTAAATAATGGCTCACTTTTTTATTTTGCTTTAAGCGACTTAAAATTTCATTATTGCTATTTTCGAAGTAAAACGGTATTTCTTTACTACCATCTAATAAACTGTAAGCACCAAAGTAATATCCTTCATCTGTTTTTGCTATGGCGTTCCAAAGTAAACTGTTTAGTGGCGTGGGCGAAACCATTAACTCTTGGTATTTAATATTGAGTTGTTTTAACTGCGTGGTAAATTTATTAACGGCTACTGCCTTCGATGCAAAAGTACAGCTAAGGTAAATACAAGAAATAAATAAAGTGTTACGAATGATGCGTTGTGCTTTGGTGCTTTTTGATTTAGCTATTAAAAAACCAATTGCACCTATTAGTAAAATACTGGTGTAAATGGGTTCAAAAGTGTGTATGTTGTTGGTAGAAAATAAATATGGATTAAAAGGAGCTAATAATTTGGTGCCATAAGTTGTAAAACAATCTAACATATCGTGTGTAAATATGGCTAGAAAAAAAGCGGCGTACCAGTTGAACAACTTGTACTGTTTTTTATAAGCATTATGAAATATGCCAGCTAATAGTGCACTAACTAAAACAGCAAATAATATGGAGTGGCTAAAACTACGATGAACGGTTAAAAAGGCAACTTCGTTAAATAGGGGCGATAATATAACATCTAAATCGGGCAAGGTGCCAGCAAGAGCGCCAATTAAAATGCTTACTTTGCCTATGGAACGGTTTTTTACTACCGAAAAAGTGGCTGCACCTAATAAAGCTTGTGTTAAAGAATCCATTTAGTGTGTTAACGGTAATTACTGAACATAAATATTGAAATTTTGTTAAATTAATAAATGTTTTTTAATATGATGTTTACTGCGTTAGGGATAGTAGCGGAAATCCTTTTTGTGAGGAACGAGCAAAAAGATTGGAGCGTATAGCCCGACCCGTAGGGAAACGCCCAAGAAAAAGAAAAATTTTAATAATAACACAACAAATTTCTTTTTTAACCGTATTTTAGTTTAGTATTTAAAAAGGTATTTTTTTTTATTAAAAAAACTTAATAGGCTTTAGGTACCAATATTTTAGTTTATCATTGCAGTCTAATCAAATAATAGGTCATATAGAATAAATATTTACGCTAATTTTTAATCATACACAAATCAAAACTCATTATGAGCAAGAAAGTAATTAGCGACACTGCCTTAGTAAAGCAGTATATGACCGGAGACAACAAAGCTCTTTCCATATTAATTAGCCGACATAGAGATAAAGTTTATACTTCTATTTATATGTTTGTTAAAGAAGATGCCTTAGCGGAAGACATTTTTCAAGATACATTTATTAAAGTAATTGATACTTTACGTAGAGGTAAATATTACGAAGATGGTAAGTTTTTACCTTGGGTAATGCGTATAGCGTATAACCTTTGTATTGACCATTATAGAAAGGTGAAACGTACACCAAATTTTGCTAATAGCGAAGAGTTTGACATATTTAATGTGTTAAAGTATAATGAAGATAACGCAGAGCAAAGAATGATAAAAAATCAAACTTATGCTAAAGTAAGGGCTTTAATTGACGAATTGCCGGCAGAACAAAAAGAGGTAGTAATTTTACGCCACTATGCAGAAATGAGCTTTAAAGAAATTTCGAAACTTACAGATGTAAGCATTAACACGGCTTTGGGTAGAATGCGTTATGCCTTAATTAATATGCGTAAGTTGATTACGGAAAACGCAATTCCGATAAGATAAGCTGGCGAAATGTTAAAATTGTCAGGTTTTTGCAATATTTGACAATAAATTAAAAATTGGTATCGTTTTACTGTTAAATTATTTAACAAATTAAATTTTAAAGTGGTGCCTATGCAAAAAGATTTTACACAAAATGATTTACTGAAATACCTTTATGCTGAAACTGACATTGTTAACTCTTTTATGATAGAGCAAGCTTTAAACAGCAATTTTGAATTGAAAGAAGATTTTACGGTTTTCAATAAATCGAAAGAACTATTGGATGAGGTAAAGTTGAGCCCTTCAAAAGCTTCAATGGATTTGATTTTAGCATATAGTAGAAAGTCTCTAAGTTTTGAGCAACATAACTTTTAAACGCATAACATATAGTTTATAAATTGAAACCTTTCTGATTTAATTGTCAGAAAGGTTTTTTTGTTTTAGTAAGATGTGTTGATGTTTTTTACACATAAACAGCACTGCAAATTGGTTTTGTTAAAAGTTGGGCATTCTGTGGGAGAAAATAATTATTCTGCATCTGGCTCGGCTTCCGAAATACGATATGGATATAAAGCTTTCACTTCTGCTCGCTGTTTATTATTTAAGCGATCATAATTTTGACCATACTGTTTTTGGGCAGCACTATTCCACAGTTGATTATAAACCGCTTTTATTTCGTTATGCACCGTAAGGTACATTTGGTAAGTGGTGCCTTCATCGTTTTTTAAAGATATAATGGCTTTTTGTGGTGAAAGAGGCTTGTTGCTTTCTTGCAAAGGGTTGGTGATAAATGTTGTAGCCAAAGCTCTCAATTCTGATTGTTTTATGGGTTGATTGTTTAGCATTAATGCATCTTTACTGTTAACTAAAATGTTGAGTACATTTCGTTTATTTACATCGGCTTCGATTGCTGGCCCATCGGGCATAACAGGCAGCCTTACGGTTAAGCCTTTGTCGCTATCGATTGTGGTAATTACCAAAAAGAAAATCAATAGCAGGAAGGCAATATCGGCCATTGAGCTGGCATTAATTTCTGTTTTCCGTGTTTCGCTACGTTGTTGCATCATCAAGTTTTATTTAATACAATAACCGCAAATGTTGCCTACAACTTATATTTTAATTGTAAAAGAAATGTAAAAATTGGGTGATTATGATGGTAATATTATGTTTACAGCTTAATCACCTAAAGCATTTTTGCTGCTACCGATTTGATGCTAAGAAAAAAATAAGCAAAAAAAACTCCGATTAATAGCCTCTATTGTAGTGGGTATACCATTTTAGCTTTGGCAACATGGTATTTGAACGTACGGGGGGATCAAAATTTTTGCGAAGAAAAATTGTTTCGCTTCTAAAATATACTAGATAACAAATACAATAGTTTTATTTTCTTGATATGAGATATGTTATAGCTTCAAAAAACTTGCTTTAACACAACCTCAATACTTGGCTAACAAATTAGCAACCAACTCTAAAACTTCTCTATCAAAACCCATACCCAAATGTGGGCTATCTACTTCAATGTTTTCATAAAGTTCACTTGCGGTGTCTTCTACACAAAGTTCCCAGGGTACAATACCATCGGCTTTTGAGTAAATGCAAGTAGTTGGTATTGCTGGCGGGGTTGGTATATCTGCTAATAGTAATTGGTGTGCGTCTTTAATTTCTTGGCTATGCATTATTTCATAAATCCAACTCACATTGTTGCAATCTCTAACATTTTTAAAAGGAGAACCCATTGTAATTACGTGTCGTATAATTTCTGGGTTGCGCTTGGCTAACTCTCGGGCATAAATGCCGCCCAGGCTCCAACCTATTAGGGTTAATTTTAGTTGATGCTTTTTATAAATTTTATTTAGTTGTTTTAGCAAAGTAGGTAGGTTTTCGATGCGGGCATAATTTCGGCCCATATCCCAATCGTAAGCGGTATAACCAATTTTGGTAGTAAAATCGCGCAGGGGTTGGGTAGAAAGTTCGCCCGCCAAAAAACCGGGTATTACTACTACAGGATGTCCATCGCCCAATACCTGTGGCTGATAGGTTCTTCTAAACTTTGCTGATTGTACCCGCTCTTTAACCGAACGAATAGCTTCTGTTATTAGTAGTGATAATTGTGGCCTTTGTATAACTTGCATTTTATATCCTCAAATGTATAAAAATTTTCATTACCTCGCACAAATTTTCATTTTGGGCCATTATATATTTGTTGTTTTTATATTAGGGGTTCTATCATCATGCTGCTTTTGTAAAAAACTCACAATCAATATTGTATGATTTACATAGTATTTAAGGTTGTAATTATTTTATTAGAACGGCCAATGTAAAATGGAAGCTTAGCAGTTTCACATTTTTTTATATTAATTCACCTCACTTCTTTTATTTAATTGGCTATAAAAAATTGCAAAGTAAATTTACCAAACTACATTGTATTATAATTACTTATCTTAGCAGTATGGCACAAAACAAAAAAAACCGAAAAGGAGTGGTTTACTCAACTAGTACCGATTTTAATTATAATTACAACAACACCTCGCAACAGGCCAGCTTGCCACCACAAGACCAGTTGTTGTATGTTAGTCGCGATAGTAAAAACCGTAGAGGTAAAGAAGCTACATTAATAGAAAATTTTACTGGCACAACCGATGATTTGAAAGACTTGGCCAAAACATTGAAAAATGCGTGCGGGGTTGGTGGCAATGCAAAAGATGGTTACATATTGCTGCAAGGAGATCATAAAACCAAAGTAAAAGAGTTTTTAGAAAACAAAGGCTACAAAGTAAAATTAAAAGGTGGTTAGGCATAGCCGATTAAAATATTTAAGTTCTTTTGTTGCCGACCAATTATTAGAAGAACAACACAGCGATTTAAGTGGCAAACTGCAAGTTTACCTAAGCCAAGGTAAAATAAAATTATGCACAAAAAATGCTACCTATTCTTTTGAAGAGTATTATACCGTTTACGAAAAAGGTTTTGCGGCATTAAATATTGATGCTTACCATTTTAAAAATGTTTTAATATTGGGCTTTGGTTTGGGCAGTGTATTAATTTTACTAAAACGTATTTATGGTTTAAGTTTTAATTGTACTGCCGTTGAGTTAGATAATACCGTAATTGACTTAGCAAAAAAATACATTGATCCTCAGTTTTTAAAAAACACAACTATTGTTAATGCAGATGCTTATAATTGGGTGGCGCAAAATAGTCTGCTTAATTCTACGTTCGATTTAATTATAATAGATATATTTATTGATAGAATTACGGAAAGCAAATTTTTTGAAACAAATTTTATTAAGCAAAATAGGGCTTTATTAAGCAAAAATGGCTTACTTTTGTACAATACACTAAGCTCAAATAGAAAACAACTGAAGCAATATTTTAGTAACCAGTTTTATCCTTCATTTAAACAAAGTGAGCTTTTAAAAATTGGTGCTAATAATTTATTAGTTGGTTATGGTTAAACTAAAAGCCTAATCAATAAATAAAAAAAACCATTCAAATATTTATTTTATTTTAAAGGATAGGTAGTTTAAGACAAACGTGCCTTACCAAGTATTGCTAAATATGTTGATAAATGATTGCAAAAAATATAAAGTGGGTTTTATCGCCTGCAGATGAAGAGCGTGCGCTTTATTTGCAGAAACAGTTAAAAATACATCCAGTACTTTGTCGTTTTTTGGTGCAAAGAGGTGTAACAACTTTCGACCAAGCCAAGCGTTTTTTTCGCCCTTCCCTAAAATCATTACACAATCCATTTTTAATGAAAGATATGGATTTGGCGATACGACGAATTAACGATGCCATTTTTTACGGCGAAAATATTTTAGTATATGGTGATTATGATGTAGATGGAACCACCGCAATTGCTACCGTATATGCGTTTTTCAAAAAGTTTTATAACAACATTGAATATTATGTACCCAACCGTTACAAAGAGGGATATGGTATTTCTTACGACGCTATAAAATGGTGTACAGAAAACAATTACACCTTAATAATTTGTTTAGACTGTGGTATTAAAGCTATTGATAAAATAGCGTATGCCAAAAAGCAAGGTATCGATTTTATTATTTGCGATCATCATTTACCCGGCCCCGAATTACCGCCAGCTGTAGCCGTGTTGGATCCAAAGCGATCCGATTGTAATTACCCTTATATTGATTTAAGTGGCTGTGGCATTGGGTTTAAATTGGTGCAAGCATATACTATTTTTCATAGAAGAGACCCACAAGATATTTATGATTTATTAGACCTTTCGGTAGTTAGTATTGCTTCTGATATTGTACCTATAACAGGAGAAAATAGAATTTTAGCATATCATGGTTTATTAAAACTAAATGAAAACCCACGGCCTGGCTTAAAATCGATGATTGAGTTAAGCGGTATGAAAGGTAAGCTTAGTATTAGTGATATCGTATTTGTTTTAGGCCCACGTATTAATGCTGCCGGAAGAATGGAAGATGCCTCTGATGCCGTAAAATTGTTAACAGCAACCGAATTAAATGGCAATGCCGACGACGGAGCAGCCATTTTGCAAAAGCATAACACGGCACGTAAAGAAGTGGATATGACTATTACCCAAGAGGCCATTGACTTGATAGATAATGATGAAATACAAAAAGCCAAAAAAAGTACGGTTTTATATAAAAAAGACTGGCATAAAGGAGTAATTGGTATTGTGGCTTCTCGGTTAATGCAACGCTTTTATCGACCAACTGTTATTTTAACAAGCTCTAATGGTATGGTAACTGGTTCTGCCCGTTCGGTAAAAAACTTTAATATTTATGAAGCCATAAGTTCTTGTAGTGATTTAATTGAACAATTTGGCGGTCATAAATATGCAGCTGGCTTAACAATTGATCCTAAAAATGTAGCTCAATTTATTAACCGTTTTGAAGGTATAGTGGACAACACCATTACTGACGATCAATTAATACCCGAAATTGTAATTGATGCTGATATATGCTTACGAGACGTAGTAGATGCGTTTTATGATATTTTGAAGCAGTTTGCGCCTTTCGGCCCTGTTAATATGAAGCCAGTTTTTAGAGCGAAACAAGTGGTTGATACTGGCCATTCAAGTATAGTAGGTACTTCGCATTTACGATTAAGTATTAAACAACCCAACTCGTTTTCGGTAAAAGCCATTGCTTATGGTATGGCAAATATGTACGAAATGGTGCAAAGTGGAAAACCTTTCGATATTTGTTTTACTATTGAAGAAAACTATTACCGCAACCAAAGCAGCATTCAATTAAATATTAAAGATTTAAAACCAAGCGAAATAAATGCGCCTGCAAGCCAACCAATTGGTTAAAAAATATGGTAAGCGTACCGTTGTTAACAAAATAAGTTTACAAGTTAACCAAGGTGAAATTGTTGGGCTTTTAGGGCCTAATGGTGCTGGCAAAACTACTACTTTTTATATGGTAGTAGGTTTAGTAAAACCTTATTCTGGCAATATTTTTATTGATGATAAAGACATTACCAAACAACCAATGTACCGCAGGGCACGCTATGGCGTAGGTTATTTACCACAAGAACCCTCTGTATTTCGGCAGCTAAGCGTTGAAGATAATATTAGAGCCGTTTTAGAAATGACCAAACTTACCAGAGTGGAACAAAAACACAAATTAGAAAGCTTGTTAGATGAATTTGGTTTAAAGCACATTCGTAAAAATATGGGCAATGTGTTAAGTGGTGGCGAACGTAGGCGAACCGAAATTGCCAGGGCATTGGCGGTAAACCCCAAATTTATTTTATTAGATGAACCTTTTGCTGGTATTGACCCAATAGCAGTAGAAGATATTCAGCTAATTGTATCTAAGCTCAAATTTAAAAACATTGGTATTTTAATTACCGACCACAATGTGCAAGAAACCCTAAACATTACCGAGCGAGCATATTTAATGTTTGAAGGTAACCTACTAAAATCGGGCACTGCCGAAGAACTAGCAGAAGATGAAGAAGTAAAGCGTGTTTATTTAGGTCAAAATTTTGAGTTAAAGAAGCGTAAAATATTGTAAAAACACAAGTTGGTTTTACATCGTTTTGCTAAGATGCTTAGTTACTAAAACGGCCTTTGAAATATCGTACAAAATTTTTTTTTATGATGCGCTTTAAACTAAGCACCTTGTTTTAATACAGCTTTAGCCGGCACGGTTATATTTATAATAGTACCTTTATTAGAAGACTGAATGTTAAAAGTGCCATTAAAATAATTAACCCGAGAACGAATACTATTTAAGCCCAAACCTTTCGATTGCTGAATATTATTAGTATCAAAACCTTTACCATTGTCTGCTACTTTTACAGCCAAAAAATTGTTGTTAGTTAAATCAAAATCAATTTGCATTTTAGTAGCTTCTGAATGTCGCATCGTGTTGTTCATAAACTCTAAAATAGTATTGTATAAAGAACGAGATAGGTTATCTTCTAAGGCAACAAATTCAATAGGGCTGTTTACTTCAATATTAAGCCCATCAAAAGTAAGTTCCTCTGCTTTTTCAGTAATAGCGCTAATTAATCCTTCACTTTTAAGTACAGGTGGTTCTAATAAATGAGAAAGACTGCGAGTGTTTAAAATGGTTGTTGATAATACTTTAGTAAGGTGCTTGTATTTCTTTTCTGGCACATCTTTTTGTAAAGTACTTAAAAACATATTAAGGGCCGAAAGGTTAGCACCAACATTATCGTGCAAAATTTCGGCAAATTCTTTCTCTTTTTCTTCTTGGGCGTCTATTACTTTGTTAATGGCAGTAAGTTCTAATTCTTTATACCTTACCTCTAATTCCTTGTTTTTTACTGCCAACCTTTTTGTCGAAACCTCTAATTCTAACTTCTCTTTTCTATTTCGGGTTTGTTTGAAAAAATGAAGGAGAGAAAATAAAAGTAATGATAAAAAGCCAATGCCCGAAATGTATTTGATTCTTGCCTGATGAAGTGTTTTATCCGCCACAAGGTTATCAATTTTTAATTTGTCTGAAATGTAACCTTGTATTTTGTTCTTTTCGTCGTTTAATTTATTATCAATATCCCTTAGTGTGCTTAATGTGTTTAACCCTTTTTCTGCATTACCATTAGCTTTATATACGTTCAAATATAATTCATTGAGTTCTTTTTTTAAAATAATATCATCACTACCAATTAGAGATTGCACTTTTTTTAAGGTATTATCCGCAAGTGAAAATTTTTTTTGGGTAAGATAATTTTTTGCAATTAATAAATAAATTTCGCCACTTTCTAAACTATAACCTTCTAATAGTTCTAAAGCTTTTTTATAATTAAGCAAAGCAGAATCAAACTTTGCTTCAAATGAGTATATCTCACCTAACAATCCATATAAGTTTCCTTTTGTGTTAACCTTTTCGTGGTTGTCGTAAATAGAACTTTCTAACATTTTTTTTGCAATAGACTTACCTTCTAAAAAATTTCCTTGTTTTGCTTCAATTATTGCTAGTTTATGGCGTAATTGATTTAAAGAATATTCGTTCTTTTTGCTGGGTTTAAATTTTTGGAATGATTCTTTTAATAAGTTTTTAGCGTCACCATCATTATCTGCCAAACAAATTAAATTAGTTGTTGCTATTATTTCATAATCCTCTATGTTGTAGTTTTCGGCATATTGTTTACAACTTGTATGTTTCTCATAAGCCTTTTCATTATTTCCTAATTTTTCATAAATCATTCCTTGATAACAGAAAGCTTGTAGTTGAATTTTTTGAAGATTAGTATCACTAACAGTTTTGTGATTTAGTGAATTTAATATGGTATCAAAGTTTTTAAAACTAGATAAAAGATTTGCATTATTATAATCCTGTTTTCCATTCGCTACATATATTTCGAGGGATCTGTTATCAACCTCAAAAACCTTGTGCTCACAACTTATTAATAAAAAAATTAAGCTTATAATTTTTAATAAACGACCTTCCATTGTAAATAAGAATTAAAATTACGAAAATGGGCAAAAAGGTGGACATCTATGATCTTGAACTTCTTGGGAGTGTTGTTGTTTTGCTAAGCGTTGAATTTTTTGCAGATAATCTGGTTTACCAAACCAGTCTACAAAGCTGTTTGTCGAATTTTCTCTTTCTGCATCTGTTGGGTTTTGAACACCAACTACCAAATAATTCGTATTGTCTGTTAATGAACTTGTATTAATACCAAAACCGCTTAACAAAAATGAAAATGGAATAGGTTGGTAACTATTTGCATCAGAAAAATCAAACACAATGGATAGTTGGTTGTTTACTAATTCTACTTTACTAAGTATATAGGTGCTATTGGGTATTAAAACAGTAACCTTATTCCAATTACCGCTTCCAACTGTGGGGGTTTCTTCAAATTGACTTACTAATCTATAGGTTAAAGGCATTGTTATTTATTTAATCGGTTAAATAATTTAATCTTATGCAGTCCGGTTTCCTTGAAATACTACATTGTTAACAATACCTATTGCAGTATCAAAAGAATCCAAACCGAAACTGTTTTCGTAGGGTTCTTTTGCTCTTCCATTTATGTCTTTAAAACTATATTCGATAGTTAAGTTGCCGCTAAATACATTAAACCCTTCATTTACAAAAGTGTAAGTTTTGTCAGGCCATTTAATTTTAAGAATTTTTGTGCTGTTTATTTCAGCAATTGAGTTTGTTGTTGGTTGTCCCATTTCTTCTTGATTTTATTATTGGCAAAGAAAGGGGAAATTTATATATGTTTTGTAACTGATTTCTGGTATTTTTTTTAAATGATGGTTTTTTTGCAGAATAAATAATGGAAACACCACCACGAGTGGGCAAGGTTTAAATAATTAACCTTGATTGGAGCGGAAATCCTTTTTGTGCGATGGGTTAAAAACCCATTGAAGCACAAAAAGATTGGAGTGGAAAGCAAGTGCGAAGTTGGTGCGAATACATCAGTTTCGTTTCGAAAAAAAATTACGTTAATAAAGGTTTTACTACCCAAACTCAACAATAGTAATGCCATCGCCACCAAACTCGGGTAACTCACTTTTATAGCTGGCTACGGCATTTATGGTTTTTAAAATACGACGAACGGATTGGCGCAAAACGCCGGTGCCTTTGCCATGCAATATTTTAACTTGGTCGGTATTAAACATTAAAGCACGGTCAATAAAGCGTTCTACTTCTATAATGGCTTCTTCGTGGCGCTTGCCGCGTATGTCAATAGTGTGGTTAAACTCTGAGGCTCCTTTTACTAGTTGCATTTTTTGCCCGAAACCACTATCAACTTTATTTTTTTGATGGTTTTCTACTAATACAATTTCATTTAGCTTCACCTTCATTTTTAGTAAGCCAAATTGTGTTACTGCCATTTCATCTCTTATTTCTAACACTTGACCCACCTCATTACCTTTTAGCAGCTTTACCTTGCTGCCAACTTCTACGGTAGCTTTACCTTTTGAGTTGGCGGTATGAATTTTGTTTTTTAACTGTTCAACATCTGCTGTAATTTGCTTTTTTTCTTTTACTACTTCTTCTTTAAAAGTGCGGAGAATTTTTTTGTTGGCTTTGTCTTCCTTCCAAGTTTTTATTAGGTGTTCAAATTTTCTGTTTAGTTCTTTTAAGTCGTTGGTAGCTTTTTGTTGATATTCTTCTTGTATTTGCTGTTTGTTTTTTAATAGTTTTTCTCTTTTTACTTCGTAATCTTTTATTAAGCGTTCTGCTTTGGTTTGCTTTTTTTGCAACTCACTTTCTCGTGCTATTAGTTGTTGTTTTTCGGCTTCCATTTTGTTTAATAGTTCGTCAAACTTTAAAATACCTTGATCCATTTTTTGCTTGCTACTTTCAATTAGTTTTGGGTGTAAGCCAATTTTTTGTGCTAGTTCAAATGCATAACTGCTGCCTGGTTTTCCGGTTGTTAAAATGTAAGTTGGTTTTAAATGTTGCTGGTCAAACTTCATAGCGCCATTTTGTACGCCTTCTGTTTTGCCGGCCCATATTTTTAGGTTACTAAAGTGCGAAGTAAACACGCCAAAAACGAGTTTGTTATACAAGCGTTCTACTACGGCTTCGCCAATAGCGCCACCAACACTTGGGTCGGTACCCGAGCCTAGTTCATCTATCAAAACCAAGCTTTTAGCATCGGCAAATTGGCAAAAATGTTTCATATTGGTTAGGCGAGAGCTGTAGGTACTCAAGTCGTTTTCTAAAGATTGTTCATCACCAATGTCAACAAATAGTTGCCTAAAAATAGTAGTGCTACTGCCTGCTACAACAGGTACTAAAAAGCCACACTGTACCATTAACTGCGTTAAACCAATAGTTTTTAGGGCCACCGATTTACCACCAGCATTTGGCCCACTAATTAACATAAAGCGTTCGTTTTCAGTTAATTCTATTGTTAATGGTACTACTGGTTTTCTTTTGCTTTTATTAATCATCATTAATACCGGATGAAAGGCATCAATTAAAAAGATACGTTTTTCGGTAGTAATTTCGGGCGCAATTGCATCTTGTTTAGTAGCAAAAATGGCTTTGGCATAAATAAAATCGAACTCGCCTACTAAGTTTTGAAACAACTTTAAATAGCTAATGTGTGGTCGAATTGTTATTGTAATCTTTTTTAGTATTTTATAAACTTCTCGCTTTTCGGCTTGCTGCAATTCCATCAAATCGTTATTGATTTGCATTACCACTTCTGGTTCAATAAAGGAGGTGCGCCCTGTTGCCGACTCGTCTAAAATTAAACCTGGTACTTTACGTTTATGTTCTGAAAATACGGAAAGTACTCGGCGGCCTCCTCTTACGCTTTCTCTATCGTCGGTTAAGTAACCATAGTTTGCATATTGCCTTACAATGGTTTTAAACTTGCGGTCGGCTTCTTGGTATTTGGCGTTACTTTGCTTTCTTATTTTTTGTAATTCGGGTGATGCGTTAGCACGTATTTTGCCATCATCATCAATTACATCTTTTATAGCATTTATTAAGGTTTTGTTAAAGCTATACGGAGCTAATATTTTAAACAGGGTTGGGTATAGCTCCATTCGTTTTTCAAAAAAATGAAACAATTGGTTTACCGTTTTTAAGAACTGATAAATACGAAATAACTCTTCTGTAGAAAGTACGGAACCTTCTAATTTAAGTCGTTCAATTTCGGCACTTAGTTCGTGATAGTTTACTGTTGGAAAAGTTTCTTTATTTTCTAACAACAATTTAAACTCGGTTACTTGCTTTAGCCATGTTTCAATTTGCTCTTTATCGGCAACTGGTTTTACAGCATTTACTTGCTGTATACCCAATTGGCTGTTGCAGTTTTCTTTTACTGCATTTAATACCTGATCAAATTCTAACTTCTCAAAAATATTTTGTGGATATACAAAAGCTTTTTGTCGGTTACGCATTTCCATTTCCATAGGTTTGCAAATATAGGGTAATAAAAAAATGTATGAATTAAGATTATGCTTTATTAATCTTACTATATTACTTTACAAAGCAACATAAACCTTAACGAGGATAAAATAATTCAGGTTAGCCAAAAAATTATTGCCGTCTTATTTGATAACGAAACTTGAAAAAAGAGTGTAAAATATGCAAATATATTATTGTTAGCACCTTGTTTATTTGATGGTTATTTGACAAACTGCGGATAAACTTACTTCAACCCAAACACTTTTCTTCTTACCATAACTAAACTACCTGTAATCATTACCAATAAAGTTAATACAATTAAGCCCCATTGCGTTAAGGTAGGTATCATTGCATAAGGTGAAAAAGTAATGTTGGTAGTACCTTCTCCATTTAAGTTAATTAATTCTGGCCCTGTGCTGCCTCCAATTTCGGTAAAACAAGATGGTTCATTTATCAATTGTAAATAATAAACCCCACAAAAGTAAGCGCCGAAAGTGCCGTTGCCACCGTCTGTAGGTATGGTTTGTGTATCTAAAACAACACCTGCTTCATCTGTTAATTGAATTTGGGTGCCAGTTAAATCACACTCGCCAGCTAATACCGAGTAATTAACTACCTCAAAACAAACCTCACCTTCACAGTTGCAAGTAATTGTTTGTGGAGTGCCCCAAAAACAATTGGTATTGTCGGTTATAATATTTGGTGAACCATTGGTATTCCAATAATCTATGGCTGATTGACCTGTGTAAGTTATATTTAAAGTGGCCACATAATCTATGCCTGTAAAATCACCATTCGAATTAATAGCATTTAAACAAAAGGCATTCGTAAATGGGTCGTAACCAGGAAATTCATTTTGAATCATAGCTTCGGTAAATACAAAAGTACTGCTAGAGCAAGGCACATCAATTCCGCCAGATGGTTGTTGGCTTAAACAAGCTGCCCCTGGTTTTATTTCAAAAGTAAAGTTATCAAAGGCTTCATCACAACCACCTATTTCAATTACAATTTCGTAAGTATAATCAGTTCTGCCCTGTGCATCACAATTAATTAATGTTGGTAAAAATGGGCCAGCCGAAGCACCTTCTCCATTGTTCCAATCAATTGGGTCACCACTAATACTAACGGAACAAATAATGTCTCCTTGTTCATAAGCAACAAAAGGAGTTATAAAATAACTGCCGTCTTCTCCTGCCGCATCAAGCGCATCACAATTAAAAGTAAAATTATTTAAACCAGTTGGTGCATTATTGGGTTGAAAAACTTCACTTAAGCTTGGGTTGTTTGGGTTGCCTATGGTAGCACTTGCAATAGCGGTATTAATATCAGCAGCGTTATTTAATGTTGTTGTTGGATCGTTTGTACTAAAATACCAGCCAACCAAATTGCTACTATTACTTAACTGCGCTTGGTTATTTGCAATATTAATCGACTGATTTTGCTGGCAATCGGTTACTACAATAGCTTCATTTCCTGCACCAGCATCATCTGTTACAATAATGGTGACTTGTTTTCTAATATCGTTTTGGCAAGTTATTAAAGAGTAGTTGTTTAAGTCATCATCAAAAAAGTAAGTATAAGTGCCGGGCACATTTGTGTTAAGTGCACCTGCGCCAGCTGTTGGGGGAGTAAAGCTTAATCCAGTGCTTAATACATTAAAATCAATAGTATTGTTTGCCGTTAGGTACCAACCAACACAGTTTTCATTTAAACCAACATTGTCAACATTACCTTGTGGATTGTTAATTACAAAAGTTGGTACAGGGTCACCAACGCATAAATAAATGGTGTTGTCGCTAACATAGGGTTGCGCAGTTGAAGAGTCTACTAAATCAGGGTCGCAACACGACAAGTTATTTCTGGCACAAAACAAGGCATCTATCATTTTAGCAATTTGGCATTGGCTTAAAAAATTTTCGCACGTGCCATAGCTCATAATATTATTATTGGTAAAGTTAGCTGGGTATGGAACACCACAGTTAGAAAAGCAGTTGCTCAAATCATAATCGCAACCATTATTACTTGTACAGTTGGTAATAGCATCGCCATTAGAATTTTCTACATTACTTGGCCGAGTGTTTGGGTCTGGCGGGGTGTCGCATATATAATCACCAAGCTGACAACATTCTGAACCATCTGGACATTCGGCCCAATCATTACCATTTGGGTCATTAGGGTTTACTTGTGCATTATTAACAGAACCGTGGGTATGCAATAAGCCAAAAAAGTGACCAAACTCGTGGGTTGAAACGGTAGTACCAATAGTTCCATTACAATCTGGCGCACTGTTTTGGATGCCATTTACCCCAAAAGCAGTTCCATAAGAAAAATCGCCTGATGGCAAAAATGCCACGCCACCTTCCGAGAAGCCCAAAGGAGTAAAGCCGTTATAATTGATCGGAATATAAATATTCATTACATTTGGGATGTTTAAATCAACTGCTTCGATAAAGTCAGAAATTCCATCACCAAACGGATCGGCTTGTAAATTACAATTGGATATACAAGTAGGATCGCCATCGCAGCAACAAGGGTCATTACTATCTGCACAAGTGCTGGTGTAAAACACACTTAAATCATTGTTGCAAACTTGGCGTGTAGAACGATCTAAAAGTACATTACTTCCGTTTTGGTTCCAATTGGTGCATTTAAAAAACTCAAAAGGAACGCCCAAACATTCGTAATAATCGTTTGTACGATTAATAAATGTATTTAATTGGCCTGGGCCAAGTATAAGCCCTTCGCAATTGCTATCGGCAAACAAAGTAAACACTACTGGTATTTGGTATTTTTCGCAAGGCATTTCTATACAACAATCAAAACCATTGCCTGCTGCACAACTATTGGGGCAACCATCATAAGGAGTGTCAACACTCCAACCTGCCTCTCGTTGTTGTTCGTTTTGTAATATTTTAGGATGTACATTATGTCTAAAATCAATTTGGTCGTTGTTAATTACTTCGCAGGCTGCATCTTGGCCTGCTACATTAAGTGAAGCAATAGTTATAAAGATGAGGAGGGCCAATATTTTTTCCATAAGGTTTTGATATTTATATGCCAAATATCTATTTTATTAGTTAGAAACAATAATATTTTTTTGGAAATGTTACATCTAAAAGCGGTTAATGCGACTGGGCGAGCTTAAAAAACTAGCCTCGACAGAAGTGGTTATACCATTTTAGAATAGCCTTTGAAGCGTTGGCAAAATGGTATTTGAACGGATGGCGAGACCAAAGTTTTTACGTGTGGTAACAATTTCGCTTCTAAAATTCTTTTGCTATTTACTTCAATATTTTTTGTACGATTGCTTTTGTGCCAAACTAACTATAAAATATAACACAAATTTAGTTTTAATATTGGCGATCTTATTTGTTAAAAATACGCGCCGTAGCTGCTGGTTATGCTTGCGTTTTTGCCTCAATCTCACCAAATTAAATTCAAAGGTTTTGTATAACATGCTATACTCCAATTGGTATTTCACCTAAAATTGATGGTTATTACGCGCTTCTTTAAGATGTGTTATATTTGTAAATAATAATAAGCAAGTTAAAATGAAAGTAAGGTATCGCTCTCTCGGATTGTTTTTAGGTATCGTTTTTAGTGCAACGGTTATTTTTGCACAACCAGCAAACAACAATTGTGTAAATGCCTTAGATATAAGCGAAGCATTTACTGGCACTTGTGGTGCTTTTAATTCTATTGGCCCATTTGATAATACAGGTGCAACACCCGCAGAAACTGACCCAATGATGCCAGATTGTTTTAGCGAAATGAGTGCCACAGCAATGGAACGCTCTATGTGGTTTAAGGTTACGGTGCCCGATGTTAATGGCGATGGCTCAAACGTGATTTATGAAATTAACACCAGCGTAAATGATAATTGCAATTTTGTTAACGGCCCGGTAGAGGGGAGCGCCGATACGCAAATAGTGGTTTATACGGCGGTATTTGGTTGCCCAACACCGCTTTGGGTTTCGAGTAATTACATTGCCTGTAATGACGATATTAATACCTTGCCTCCTTATGTGGCTGGGGTAAACGTAAGTTTAAAACCTGGCGACAGTTATTATATTGTGGTAGATACTTACAATGGTTCGGTTGGTGAGTTTTGTTTTGATATTTTGCTTTGTGGTAAGGTTTGTGGTGACGGGCGTTGTAGTTTTAGTGAAAATTTTTGTGCCTGTAATGAAGATTGTGTTTGTGAAATATTGAAACCACAATATACTTGTGTTTTACAAAATGGGCAATTAGTATCGTGCGGCACTTCACCAACAAACGATTTTGTTTTTTGTGATACTTATTTTGAAAATGCCAACCAAGGCAGCGTTTTTATAGGTTTTAATGTTGGTGCAATTAACGATTGTAATCAAGTTAAACCAACTACTGCTAATGTATTTTACAACAATGTAATTTTAAGAAATCAAAATTTAGAAACAATAGCTTCTGGCAGTACCATACAGGTTAACGAAAATTACTTTTTTGAATTTACTCCAACTGATATTGAGCAGAATATTGAAACAGGTGTGGTGGTTTCGGCAACACTTACCAATGGTTTAGTGTGTAGCAATGGTATAAATATTAATGCAGCTGAAATATTAGCCACATCATCAGTTAGTTGTGGCTCTTGTGCTGCCGGCAATGTTGATTTAGATTTAAATAATCAAACCGTTGGCATTGGTGAAAATATTAAAGTTTGTACCAATAGTTCAGAAAATCTTATGCTATTTTGCAACTCAAACGATGGCAGTAATTTTGAATATAGATGGGTGGCCTATGCCGATTTAAACAATGATGGGGAGTTTAATACTGCCATTACGCCACCTTTAGAAGCAGCAACTTGTGGCTTGCTATCAACCGATTTTTTAATTGATTGGTTTAATGTTTTTGATAATGGAACAAGTACACAAGTGCCAGCAGGTGCTTACAAAATATGTGGTGTTGCTTTGTGTGATGATAGCAATGGCACTATTGTAAGTATTTGTGAAACTAATGATTGTTTAGAAATCAACCTAACAGAAACTTTAACAATATTGGGCTGTATCAATATGGATGCTTGTAATTATAATGAAATGGCTACAACAAATGATAACAGTTGTTTGTTTGAAGGTGCTATTTGCAACGATGCTAACCCACAAACCACTAACGACATAATTGTAAATTGTGTTTGCCGTGGAGAAACGGTTACTACTGTTATTGAAGGTTGCACCAACGCCTGTTATACAGAGTACAATCCTTACGCTAATATGGATGATGGAACTTGCGTAACCACACTTACCGGCTGTACCAATGTAAATGCAGTTAACTACGATGCTACTTTAAATATGCAATGTGGTAATGATGATTTATGTTTGTTTGCTGATGGAGATGGAGATACCTTGCCTGATTATTTAGAAGATGTAAACAGCAATGGTAATTTGTTAGATGATGATACCGATGGCGATGGCTTAATAAATATTTTAGATCCGGATGATGATGGCGATGGCATTTTAACTATTAATGAAGACAGCAATGGTAATGGCAATTTTTTTGATGACGATAGCGATGGCGATGGTATTCCTGATTTTTTAGATGCAGAGATAGTTAACATTAAAAACTACGAAACCCAAAAAATAAAAGTTTGGCCAAACCCTAATAATGGAATTTTTAGGTTGGATGCAAAGCAAATGATCAACCTTAGCAACTTACATATTGTAAATGCTAATGGCCAAAAAATAAGCTATAAAGTTGTGGCTGGCTTTATAAAAATTTTGAATGTTCAAAAAGGTATTTACCTCGGTTATTTTGAAAATGAAGGTGCGGTGTTTAAAATTTTGGTAGAGTGATGCGTAGTTTTTGAGGCAACTGATCGAAGATTCTCAATCAACCTTCACACCAACCTTTTCCACTTTCACCTTCGTTCCATTCAAAGCCGCATTGCCAGTCAATTCATCAATACGGGTTTCGTCGGTAAGCTCATTTATAGAAACACCACCATAAGCTGCTGCCACTTTCATTCCCGTTTTTTTACGACTGCCCCAACCTTGTGGCATGCTCACTACGCCTTGCATCATTTCATCACTTACAGCGGCTTCAATAGTTATACTGCCAATGTTGGAACTAACTTTTATCACTTCCCCATCTTTTATATCAAGGCTTTTTGCATCTTCTATATTTAACAACAAAGTACAAGCATTGCGGCCACGTTTTAGGCGTTCCGCATTATGTGTCCAAGTGTTATGATGGCGTAAGTTTCGACGACCAATTAACGCAAAAGGATAATCATTATGTTGCTTAGCATTGCCAAAATAAGTGCTTTCTAAACGAGCCAAATCAGCAACAAATAAATCAGGTGCCAAATTAATTAGTTCATCATCGGTTTGCAAGCGTTCTAAAATACAAGGTCGTAAAGCACCCAAATCTAACCCGTGCTTATGGGCTTTTAACTTCTCTAAACTTAACCCTTCTTTAGCATAATAACCACTTTGTAACATTTTATCTAAAATCAATTCTGGTGTAAAACCATTGTCGGGCCTATTCATTAATTTTTGGGTAATGGCTTTTAACACTTCCCAATCATACCGTTGATCTGCTGTTTTCGGGAAAAGCGCAGGCGAATATTTTGCTGTATTGCGCACCGCCATCGAATTAAAAATAACATCATAATTAGAAGCTTCTAAACCTGTAGCAACGGGTAAAATAATATCGGCATGTCGGTTGGTTTCATTCAAATAAATATCAATAGAAACAACAAATTCTAATTCTTGAATTGCTTTTTCTAAACGCAAACCATTGGGTGTTGAAAGCACCGGATTACCTGCAACTACCAACAAGGCTTTTATTTGATCTTGGCCCTCCGTCTCCATTTCTTCTGCCAAAACACTTACCGGAAACTCATCATTATAATAGGGCTTTCCACTTACTCGCGATTTGTAACGGCCATAACTTCTTGGTCTTCCTTTTTTGGGCGATGCTTTAATATAATCGGCAGCAGGTTGTGTAAACATCATACCACCTTCGCAATCGAAATTACCAGTAATAATATTTAAGGCATTGGTTAACCATTGGCACAAACCACCAAACAATTGTGTTGATGCGCCCATTCTACTATGGCAAACGGCATGTTCCGCAGCTAATATTTCCCCTGCAATATTTCTAATATCGGTAGCGGCAATTCCAATTATTGGAGCAACCCTTTCGGCAGAAAAATTTTGCACCGCAGCCTTCAATTCATTTAAATTTTTTATATGATTTTGCAGATGACCTAAGCGCACCGCATCTTGCTCAAAAATAGTATGAATAATTGCTGCCAAAAACAAGGCATCTGTTTCTGGTTTTATAAAATAATGATCGTCTGCTTTATCAGCAGTTTCCGTACGCCGTGGGTCTATCAATACCATTTTACCACCTCTTGCTTGCAATGCTTTCAACCGTTTGGGGAAGTTAGGCACCGTCATCATACTGCCATTAGAAACCATAGGGTTGCAACCAATCATCATCATAAAATCGGTGCGGTCAATGTCGGGTATGGGACTTAATAAACCGTGCCCATACATAAAATTGGAGGCTACATGATGCGGCAATTGATCTACCGAAGAAGCACTATAGCGGTTTCTACTACCAATCGCTTTCAGTAAAAATGGCATAAAAAAGGTGTTGCCCATATTGTGTGCATTAGGGTTACCCAAAAAAGTAGCCAGCGCATTTTTGCCATATTTTGATTGAATTTTTTTAAAACGATCAACTACCGTATCAATGGCCTCTTCCCATTCAATGGCTTCCCAATCTCCCATTTTGGTTTTACCAAGTGGTTGTCGCAAGCGATCGGTATCTTTATAAAAATCTTGCAAAGCAATGGCTTTAGGGCAAATATGACCTTGGCTTAGTGGATCGTTTTTATCTCCTTTAATTGATAAAATTTCTTTGCCCTCATATTTAATTTCGATGCCACACATAGCTTCGCATATATTGCAAGTACGGTAATGAGTTTGTACGTTTTGCATAATTTTTATTTTAACAGATTATTAGAGTTAGCCAATAAAGCTATGCATTGTTTGTTAAAAAACCTAAAATACCATGTTACACAGAAAATTTTGTATGATACACTTTATGCTTCATTTGGTTTTTAGAAGCGAAGCATTTTGTACGCCTAACAGTCAGCCCGCTATCTGCTAAATCATTTTGTGCTTTTTGTTAAAAATAAATTGTACAACAAGGGTGCCGCTGCCATAAAGGCTAACCATACAACATTGTTCTGTAGTGGCTATCAATTAAAATAAGAACTGTTACACCAACCATTTAAATAGAAAGCTACAATATATTATAATGCTTACTTTTGCAGTAATAAATCGTAAAACAAAATGTCAGCAACCATTCAAGATCCCCTAATTCCATTTATACCATTATTATATGTTGCCTGGGCAGATGGCGTTTTAGAAACCAACGAAATTGAATATATAGAAAATCAAATACAAAGTAACCACAGTATAAAGCCCGAAACAAAAAATTTGATTTGTAAATGGTTAGATGCCAACAACCCGCCTTCAGCACGTGAGTTGGCTTATTGGAAGAGCTACATTAAAAAAAATGCAACTTTACTAAGTGCTATAGAAAAGCAAAACCTATTTTCTATTGGGCAAAGTTTGGCGAATAACCAAAACGGGGCAAGTGTTGTAAATAAAGAAACCCAAAACAGCTTAACTCAAATTGAAAATTACTTAGGCATTATTGGCCACGAAGCCATCCGTTCCGTTTTTGATGAAGGTGCGAGAAATGACATTTCTCAAAAAAATGTCATTTCTGAAGAAACCCCAAACTTTGCCGAACCGCTGAAACAATTGCTTAAAGGCGACCACGATAATATAAAAGCCAAAGTACAAACTATCCTAAATTCTTTTGCCGATGAAATTGATAATCCTTCATACGATCTATTAACACAGCGAGAAAAAGTTTTAAAATGGTGTGTTGCTTTGGCCAAAGAAGGCTTGGGTGGTTTAGCATTTACTACGCAATATGGCGGTCAAAATTCATTAAATAAATATTGTGCTGTATTTGAAGAAATTGCTAAATACGATTTAAGTTTAGCCATTAAATTTGGCGTACACTTTGGGTTGTTTGGTGGTAGCGTGGCTTCGTTGGGTACGCAAAAGCATCATAATAAATATTTAAAAGATATTACATCAATGAAATTATTGGGTTGTTTTGCAATGACGGAAATGCACCACGGTAGCAACGTAAAAGCCTTGCAAACTACTGCCATTTATCAGCCCGAAGATCATACCTTTA
>Ga0209303_1000317_pt1 | contig 40437 bp, 26 predicted proteins | sample SidtaG_3_FD_187449 | JGI IMG/M metagenome (GOLD analysis project Ga0209303, IMG submission 187449) | Marine algal microbial communities from Sidmouth, United Kingdom - Sidmouth_Asex1 metaG (SPAdes) (version 2) | ecosystem: Host-associated > Algae > Red algae > Unclassified | place: Sidmouth...
AAATGACTCTTCACCAAAAAATCCTTAAATACAGTGAGTATTCGCGTCATTTTTGATTCGATTCATTTCAAAATAAACGTCAAAAAATGTAAATAAATTTATAAAACAGTGTACTAAGTATCAGGAATTAAATAAATGTACATTTATTTAATTTCTTTCACTAAGCTCTCGGTGTTTTGGTTTTCACTCTGCGCTTGCCTTTCGTTTTCCTGGCGAGTTTGATAGCTTCGTAGGCATTGATGACGCCACCTGTGCGACAAAGTCTGTAGAATTGCACACGGTCACCTTTTGGACTAAGCACTTCATACTCAACATCTATAGCCGAATCCAATAACACTTTTTTGACTTGTTTTGCCGTCAATTTCGGATAGTAAGACATCACGAGTGCCGCAACGCCTGCGGCAGCCGGTGCAGCCATACTTGTACCGCTTGATGCTTTGTATTGATCATTAGGCACTGTCGAATAAAGGTCAACACCGGGCGAGAAAACATCTACATTATCTGAACCGTAATTGGAAAACGGTGCAACAGAGTTTTCGCCGCCTTCCCAAGAAAGTGCGCCAATTTCTACCCACGTTTTAGCTTGTCTTTTTTTGTTTTTGAAACGATCATTTGGATAGAAAATATTGGTATCAGTATTGATACCATCATTTCCGGCGGCGTGTACGAGTAAGACGCCTTTTTTGACCGCATATTTGACAGCTGCATCCACTACTTTTTTGTCAAAACTGTATTTTTTTCCAAAACTCATATTGATGATACGCGCACCATTATCCACTGCATAACGGATGGCATTGGCAACGTCTTTGTCGCGCTCATCACCATCAGGCACTGCGCGTATAGACATGATACGTACATTGTCAGCTACACCATTTATACCAATATCGTTATTGCGACTCGCAGCGATAATACCTGATACGTGTGTTCCGTGCATGGCGTCTGGTCCTTCTACGTCATTATTGCCGTAGTTGCGGTCAGCAGAGTTGCGGTAGTTATCGCCCACTATATCACGCGGGTCAAAATCAGGGTTGTAGTGGTAATTGAGCTGGCTATTGTAGTAGTCTGCTGCGCCTTCGAGTTCTTTGAGGTCTTTTTCGGTTGCGCCGTTTGCAAAGACGTTTTTGAGCATAACAACGCCTTGCGCCAATGCCTCATCTTCGCTGACATCAATATCGTCCAATACTTCCATGTTCAGTTCGGTATCTTCGCCTACTACTGCTTTTACCGCCTTTAGTGCGCCTGTAAACATTTGGTGCAAACCCACCATCTGTGCAGCTTGGGCTTCGGCTTCGGAGCGATTTTTTTCCAGTTCTTTTTTCAGTTTGCTGTACTTATTGTACTCTTTTTTGGCTTTTTTAGAAAGTGAAGACGGGTCACTATCTTTGTATTTTTTGTGCAAATCACGGTATAGACGCGTGATTTCGAGATTGTCTTGGTGGACATTTTTTCCATCGGCACCGCCAATGAAATTCCAACCATGAATGTCGTCGATATAGCCGTTGTTGTCGTCGTCTTTGCCATTGTTTGGGATTTCGTCGGCATTTACCCACATGACATCTTTAAGGTCTTCGTGTTCGGCATCTACGCCAGAGTCGATAACCGCTACGATGACGGTTTGAGAAGTTTTACCCTTAAGTAGTTCTTTATAGGTTTTTTCTACGCTCAAACCCTGTACTTTGTCTTGTTTAGCATCAAGATTGAACCAGTTTTCGGGTGCTTGTTGTGCAAATATGCTTGCAATAGCGAAGGCACTGATGAGCAATGTCATCGAAATTCTTTGTATCATTAATTAAGTTTAAGATTAAGTCTAAGATTAAGTTCAAGTTTGATTTTGATAAAATATTCGCCAAAATAATAATTGTAAATTTGTGGTAAACAATTTACTCTTTTCGATTATTCTTAATTTGATGAATACATCAAGGGATGAAAAAGAAAAAATAACGGCGTGAAGATGTAGCACTTATTGTCTTTTCATCCTTAATTTTTAAATCACACTCAAATTTCCTTTAAAACTTTGTGATTAATTTCTGCAAAAATAGTGTTTTCGAATGAGTTTGTGAAGATAATTTTGGTTCTTTGACAAATGTGGTGATTAGTATCAGGAATAAAATAATTTACCCGTCTGAATTGTTCTTTTTCTTATATGTTTCACTAAATCTTCCTTACGTAGCTCGCTATGCGCGTCAAATTTAGCCAAACATATAAAAAAATAACTTCTTCATTTGGGGTAGACTATTTTCTTCCTCTTCCTTAATTCAATATTCATACCAAAGGTTTAATCTATATAATCGTTACCTATTCATATTTTCTCGTCAGAAAAGTAATTTTATTCAACTAACCAGATTTTATATTATTATGAATTTATTAGGACTTGTAAAAGACCAACTTTCCAGTTCAGTTATTGGTAATGCAGCCAAAATGATTGGTGGCAGCAATGCAGCTACTGGCAAAGCACTCGACGGCATTATGCCTACACTGCTTGGAGGTATGATGAAAAAATCTTCCACACAGAGCGGAGCAAGCCAGCTCTTCAGCATGATTAAAGACGGCGGCTACGATGGTAGCATTTTGAACAATATGAATGACCTGTTTAGCGGCGGCGAAGCTACTCGCGCAGCTACTACTGCAGGTGATGGTATCTTAAATGGTCTTTTTGGCAACGGACTTGGTTCTGTTGTTGGAAAAATTGCTTCTATGGCAGGTTTACAACGTAGCGGTGCTTCTTCTTTGATGAGCTTGGCAGCACCTATCTTGATGAGTCTCGTTGGAAAGCAAGTCAAATCAAAGGGCTTGAATGCTTCAGGTCTTGCGAGCTTACTCGGTGGTCAAAAAGACTATATCAAAGCAGCTCTTCCTTCAGGTATGGCTAGTGACCTTGGTCTTAGTGGTTTGCTTGGTGGTGCTGTCGGTGGCGTAAAATCTGCCGCAGGTAATGTAGGCAATGTAGCTTCAAATGTAGGTGGTAGAGCAACTGCAGCGGCAGGTGTTGGTGCAGCGGCAGCGACAGATGCTGCTAAAAAGGGCGGTAGCTTCTTGAGGTGGTTATTGCCTTTATTGGTAGTCGTTCTTATCGGTGCTTGGTTATTGAGCCGTATGGGTTGTGCCAATCCTGCTGCTGATTTGGCTGATAAAGCTGTTGATACAACGAAGAACGCAACTACCACAGTAGTTGAAGGCGCAAAAGATGCAGGAAATGCAGTAGCTGAAGGTGCAAAAGATGCAGGAAATGCAGTTGTAGGTTTCGGTTCGAGAGTGGTCAATGGTATCAAATCATTTGACTTACCGGATGGCGCCAAAGTGAGTTTCCGCGAAGGTACTTTTGGTGATAAGTTCACCAGCTTCTTAGGTACCAATTCTACTGCAGTAGGTGAGCGTTTTACTTTCGATAATCTTACTTTTGCTACGGGTTCTGCGAACTTGGACGGCGCTTCACTCAAAGAAGTTACTGAGATGTCAAAAGTACTCAAAGCTTTCCCTAAAGTACACATTAATATCGAAGGTCACACTGATAGCAGAGGTGATGCAGCTAAAAACAAAGCGCTTTCTTTGGCGCGTGCAAATGCAGTTAAAAACCAATTGGTTGCTTCTGGCATTAATGGTAATCGCTTGACTACAGAAGGTTTAGGTTCTAAAAAACCTGCTAACGCAGCGAATACAGCAGCAGCTGAAAATCGTCGCGTAGAAGTTGTTGTAACGAAACGATAGTTGACGGGTTACTAAAATATAATGGGTAGAAGTGTTATGCACTTCTGCCCTTTTTTTATGATAAAAACCGTATGTTTGGCAGGTGAAAAAAATCCTTATCATACGGTTTAGTTCCATCGGCGATATTGTGCTGACTACGCCTGTCGTTCGTTGCCTCAAGCAGCAAATGGATGTCGAGTTACATTTCCTCACCAAATCAGCCCATAAAAATATCCTCTCTCCCAATCCACATGTCGATAAAATTTGGACGATTGATGAAAAAATTGACGAGGTGATTCCGGATTTAAAAGCTGAAAAATACGACCACCTCATCGACCTGCACCACAACCTTCGTACCCTGCATGTCAAGCTCCATTTGGGCGTACCCGCCACTTCATTTCCAAAGCTAAATATCGAAAAATGGTTATTGGCCAATTTGAAAATCAATCAATTACCGAACATTCATATAGTTGATAGGTATTTTGAAACGGTAAAAAAATTAGACATAAAAAACGATAATACAGGTTTGGACTATTTCATTCCACCGAATGAAGAAATTGATACGACCGAATATGGACTCATCCCAAACCAATATATCGCCTTCGCCATTGGTGCTAAATTTGCAACCAAACGCCTTCCTACGCACAAAATCATCAAAATTTGCGAGCGTCTCCCCCACCCTATTGTCTTGCTTGGCGGCAAAGAAGACGCAACTAATGGCAACATAATTTCCAAAAAATCCGGTACACATGTATTCAACGCCTGTGGGCAATTTTCGCTACATGGTTCGGCTTCGTGGGTACGGCAATCGCGCTTGCTCATCACGCATGATACGGGCTTGATGCACACTGGCGCAGCCTTCAAAAAACGTATCATCAGCATTTGGGGCAATACCGTTCCTGCCTTCGGAATGTATCCATATCAGACTGATTATGAAACAATTGAAGTAAATAACTTAAAATGCAGACCGTGTTCTAAGATTGGTTATGCAGCTTGTCCGAAAGGACATTTTCGATGTATGGAGGAGATTGATGTAGAAGAGGTTTTGGAGAAAATTTTGCCCTAAAATTCGTCTGCCATTTGAAAAATGTCAGCCCTATTTTCAGCCCGAAATGAGGGAGTCCCCCCTATTTTATTTTAACCTCCAGCCCAATCTCCACCCCTTTTTCCAACATAAACTGATGCGCCTCCTCATAATCATTCTGAATGTCGCCATCAAGAATTGCCTCGCGGATGGCTTTTTTGACCACACCCACCTCGCGCGAAGGTCCGATGCCAAAAGTCTCCATAATCAATTCGCCTGTGATCGGTGGTTGCCAATTGCGAAGGCGGTCTTTTTCTTCCAGTTCGATAAGTTTTTCGCGCACCAGTTCATAATTGCTCAAGTATCGCTTTACTTTTTTCGAGTTTTTAGACGTGATGTCGGCTTCGCAGAGTATCATCAGGTCGTCTATATCATCGCCTGCCTCAAAAAGCAGACGGCGAATTGCTGAATCCGTGATATTTTCTTTCGTCAGTGAAATCGGGCGTAGGTGTAGGCGCACGAGTTTTTGGACGTATTTCATTTTGGTATCATTCGGCAAACGCAATTTGCGAAAAATACGCGGTGTCCACTTTGCACCGAGGGCTTCGTGACCGTGAAATGTCCAGCCAACGGCGGGGTCGAAACGCTGGGTAGGCGGCTTGGCGATGTCGTGCAGAAGTGCCGCCCAACGCAGCCAGATGTTATTTGTTTTTTTACAAATATTATCAATAACTTGTAGCGTATGATAAAAATTATCTTTATGACTAACGCCATTTTTAACTTTTACACCTTGTAAATTTGCCATTTCAGGGAAAATAAGGTGCAACAAACCACTATCAAACAGCAACTTAAAGCCCACTGATGGTTTTTCGGACATGAGTATTTTTTCCAACTCCGTTGTAATTCGTTCTTGCGAAATAATCTTAATTCTATCCTTGTTCGATTTGATGGATTTGAAGGTAATCGGGTCGATTTCAAAATGCAATTGGGACGCAAAACGTATGGCACGCATCATACGTAGCGGGTCGTCGGAAAAGGTACGTCCGGGTTCGAGCGGAGTACGCAGAATGCGCCGTTCCAAATCGACCAAGCCATTGAAAGGGTCAACGATAGTTCCAAAATTATAATCATTGAGACTGACTGCTAAAGCATTGATAGTCAAATCTCTACGGTTTTGGTCATCTTCGAGCGTACCGTCTTCGACTTGGGGTTTGCGAGAGTCTTTACGGTAAGATTCGCGACGCGCACCGACAAATTCGATTTCCATATCTTTATAGACAAACATCGCTGTACCAAAACGACTATAAACGGTCACTTTCGGGCGCGGAAAAAGCCTGTCCGCGATACGTTCTGCCAACTCAATACCGCTGCCTACACATACGATGTCCATATCTTTGGAAGAACGTGCCAACAAGCGGTCACGCACATAGCCACCTACTACATAAGTCGGATAGTCCAACTCCTCAGCCACTTTACTGATCAATTGAAAAATAGCTCTTTCTTCCGGTTTTATATCGAATAACATATATTAAAAATTCCAAATGAAAAGTCCCAACCAAAATACATATCAAATTGTTAGTACTTTAATTTACTGGACTTTGAACATCGAGTAAAAATAATCAGGCTATCCCGATAGCTATCGAGAAGATATAATTCGTTATTTATTAAAAAAATAAAAATTGTAATAAAAGTAATTTGAATTAAAATGAAAATCAGTACAAATTATTGATAATGAGCGATTTACCTAATTACCCAATATCCAAAGTCTAGTTATATCCCTGCTTTATTACAAAAGTACAAAGAAGTCAGTAAGTTAGTTCCTTCCAGTCACAAAAAAATTAAAGATTGTATCTCGCATGCAACATTTCAAATATACTTTGCGTCTTTATAACAGACTTGTCTGCCACTTAATTTTACTCGACTGATTTTTATCATTATACGTTTTCTATAAATTGCTGTTTACAAACATTATCAAACTACTCTATACACATGCGATTTTACTTTCAACTATCTTTCTTTCTACTACTACCCTTTTTGGGAATAGCACAGACCTACCCCGACCACTTCGGAACGGGGCAATACGTGGGCGTCAGTGTATCTTCGAGCGATGAAGATGCCGACAATTCAGCCCTAAACTCCGTCAATGGTACAGGGCTGACACCCGACTTGGTGGGCGCAGCACGGTTTTTAGCCCAAGCTACGATGGGCTACAATTACGAGCAAATAGAATACGTAAATCAAACTGGTATAGATACATGGCTCGAAGAACAGTTTGAAACGCCAATGGTATCTTATGCCGAAACCTATCGCATGATTTACGATAGTGCGCTCGCAATTATCCCGGAAAATGATTCTGAAAAAAATGAATACTTGAGTTATACTTTCTATGAAATGTTGGTCAAACAACCGGATTTTCTACGGCACAAAATTGCTTTTGCCCTCAGTCAGATTCTGGTCATTTCCCCTACTACCAGCAATTTGGGCGGCAGAGGTTTTGGTAATTCCGATTATTACGATATTTTGTATCAGGGCGCGTTTGGCAATTACCGCGATATGCTCTATGATGTGACCCTACATGCTTCGATGGGAGTATATTTGAGTATTTTTCAAAATCGCAAGGCAGATTTTGCACTCGGCACTTACCCTGATGAGAATTATGCGCGGGAAATTATGCAATTATTTACCATAGGCTTGCTCGAACTCAATAATGACGGTACGAAAAAACTCGATGCCAATGGAAACTTCATCCCCACCTACAACATCAAGGACGTACAGGAATTATCAAAAGTTTTCACAGGTTTTGCCTGCGGTGCTACTACCAACGGTTCTGAACCGTCCTTCACTAAAGGCAAAGGCGCCACCGATTTTACTGTACCGATGACCATGTACGACGGCTATCATGATACAGGCGAAAAAAAGATGATTGACGGTACAATCCTACCTTCCGGTCAAACGGGCTTGCAGGATGTCAACAATGCGATTGATGTCTTGTTCAACCATCCGAATATTGCCCCATTTATCAGTATTCGCTTGATTCAGCAGTTGGTAAAATCCAATCCCTCTCCTGCTTATGTGAGTCGTATTTCTGATGTATTTAATAATAATGGACAAGGCGTTAGAGGTGATCTAAAAGCGGTTGTGAAAGCGATTTTAATCGACCCCGAAGCCCGAAATTGCGACCTCATTGATACGCCTCAAACCGGAAAACTCCTGCAACCTATCGAAAGACTCACCAATCTGTTTTTAGCATTTGATGTGAGTACCCCTTCGGGAAAAATCTGGTTTAGAGACGAAAATAAACCTGGCAAAGCTATTGAGCAAGCATTTTTGGCTGCCCCTTCGGTCTTCAATTTCTTTTCACCGTTTTATGCCGAAAAGGAATTTGTCCAACCTGCTGATATGGTTTCTCCCGAATTTCAAATCCTCAACGCCACCTCCGGCATTCACTACCTCAATGCCATCGAAAAAGCCATCAAAAATCGACCTTTTCTCAACCGTACCATCGCCAATGACTCCGGACTTGGACTTACTAATAATAGTGAAGACGAGCCAATACTCGACTTTACGGATGAGATAGACCTCCTCAACACACAAGGCATTTCTGCATTATTGGATCGCCTCAATCTACTTCTTTGTAGGGGGCAATTATCTGCCGCAGCCAAATCTACCATAGAAAATACCATCACACAATATCAAACCACCTTATCGGCATCCAACTACCCACCTAAAAGAGCCGTACAAGATGCTATTTATTTCATCATGATTTCCCCAAATTATATGATTCTTAAATAATCAGTCGATAGTCAATAGACGATAAGCAAACGCGATCAACAGTACACCACATCTATGGACTATCAACCATCGACTAACAATAATATGTCACATTATAATAGAAGAGATTTTCTGAGTACACTTGGTTTGGGCTGCGCTTCGGTCGGGGCTACCACGATGCTTTCAGGTATTACCAATATGGGCTTGCTCAATGCAGCAGCAGCCGTCAATCGCCCTGTTTATACACAAGGCAATTACAAAGCACTCGTCTGCATCCTCCTTTCGGGCGGCAATGACAGCTACAATATGCTCATTCCGCGCAGTACCTCCGAATACGCCGAATATGCCGATGTACGCACCAACCTCAAAATTCCGCAAGAGCAGATACTCCCCATCAATCCGCTCAATCCCGATGGCAAATTATACGGTTTGCACCCCAATATGCCCAATATTCAAGGCATGTTCAATACTGGAAAACTCGGCTTCATTGCCAATGTAGGCGCACTCGTTGCCCCTACCACGCTGAGTACTTTCAATGCCGACCAAAACCTTCCGCTCGGTCTGTTTTCTCATTCCGACCAAAGAAAGCACTGGCAAACATCCATACCACAAGATAGAAACGCACTCGGTTGGGGCGGTAGATTGGCAGACATACTCCATACCAATAATGCCAATCAAAATATCTCCATGAATATCTCCCTAGATGGTATTAATGTCTTCCAACGCGGCAATATTATACAATCTTACGCCATCGAACCCAAAAATAGTGGCAGCATCAGTCTCAATGGTAGCAACAACAATGGTTTCTACCAAAGCCTGAAACGCCAAACACTCGACAACCTACTCGATATCAGCTATCAAAATGTACTCGAAACAGCGTATGCCAGTTCAGTGACAGGTTCGAAGGACAGCTCCTTAGAGTTTAGTTCTGCGATAGATAACGGCACACCGTTTACTACAGTTTTTGGTGAAGACAACCTCTCTCAACGCCTCAATATGGTCGCCAAAACCATCGCCGCACGAGATTTGCTGAACGTCAATAACCAAACATTTTTCGTACAATTAGGTGGTTTCGACACCCACGATAATTTTCTGCTCGAACACGGCGAACTCATGACAACACTCGACAATGCGCTCCAATCCTTTTACGATGCACTCGTAGAATTGGGCGTAGAAAACGATGTAACTACCTTCTCGATTTCTGATTTTTCTCGCAAACTCGTCTCCAATGGCAATGGCTCCGACCACGCATGGGGCGGACACGCACTCGTGATGGGCGGCGCAGTCAGCGGACAAAAAATCTATGGGCAGTACCCCAATCTCTACCTCGGCAATTCGCTTGATACAGGCGATGGCAGATTGATACCAACGACTTCGTGCGACGAATATTTCGCTGAGTTAGCCCTTTGGTTTGGGGCTTCTCCAGCCGATCTAAGTCAGATTTTACCAAATATCGGCAACTTCTGGACACCAACAGCCGATAGTCAGCCTATCGGTTTTATAACAACGTAACGCAGGCATTCTTGTCTGGAATCAAGCGAGGCACAGACAGGAATGTCTGTGTTACGTTCAAAAGAAAATAAAATGGTTTATAATAATACTTATTTAAATATTTTTAATAAAAAACAGCTAAGGGATGAAAAGATAATAAACGCTACATCTTCACGCCGTTATTTTTTCTTTACACGAGCCAAATTTGACGCGAATAACGGGTTATTTAAGGAGAATGTGGTGAAATATAAAGGAAAAAGAACAAGTCAAGATGTAGTGTTTATTGTTTTTTCATACCTAAGATGTCAGTCATTTCTAAAATTCCTGACACCTTTTCGGCTTACTTATATTTACCTAATTTTCGGCTTCGTCCTCTGTTCTAACTTAGCGACAGCCCAGTGCGAAGATTCCGGCAATTACTGGAATGAAAGCTGGGTATCATGTGAAAAAACACTACCTCCCAGCCCCGTAAGAGTCACTGACCAACATTGGATAGAATACGAATTTCACCAACCTCAAAGTATCGACAGCATACGCATCTGGAATGCCAATCGAACAGGGGAAAGCAATATGGGTGCTAAGTTGCTTCACATAGATTACACCGTTGATGGCATCAATTGGATAAAAAACGCCGTTACCCTGACGCTTCCAAAAGCTAATGAACAGGATGATTACGAAGGCTTTCAATTTGCAACGGGTTTCGAAGATGTCTTTGTAAAAAAAATCTTGTTCGTCGTGTTTAGCAACTATGGTAACTCCGACTGTATGTCTATTGCTGAAACTCAATTTAAAATCAATCCCGACGCTTGTTACGGTATAGTAGATGCCTGCGGCGAATGTGACGGATCCGGCGCAACTACTTGGTATCTTGATGCAGATAATGATGGCTTGGGACATCCTGATACCTCTATACAAGATTGTAATCAACCAGCAGGATATGTCGCCAATGCTGATGATTATTGTGATAATAGTTTGTTGGGATGGCGCGAAGTCGGCGCAATTTTTAGCGACAACGGCTGCACAGGTTGTCATGGCAACAATGCGCTTGGCGGACTCAACCTGACCACTTATGACAATGCCGTTTTAGGTGGTAATAAATGCGGTCCAGACATCCTCACGGGTACGACTTTGACCAGTATTATTACCACTACTGCTTATGCGGGTTGTGGTATGCCCATCGGGATTCCTTCGATGAATGACCGTGTAGGCGGACAAATAGACGATACCGAACTCGCCCTGTTACAAACTTGGGTTGATGCAGGCGCACCCGAAGATTGCAACTGCCTCGCAGGTGCGCCTGACGCAGATAATGACCAAACCTGTGACGCTATCGACGATTGTCCCAATTTTGATAATCAGCTCATCGGTACACCTTGCGACGATGGGCTTATCTGTACTGAAAATGACGTGTGGACTACCGCTTGCGATTGCAAAGGACAACTTGCCACCGACAGCGATAATGACGGCGTATGCGATATAGAGGACAGCGCACCCAATGATGCCTGTACCGCTGATGGTATTATCGACGGCATAGAACCCGATGCCTGGCTCGCCCTACCGACCAATGACTGCGATACCGATGGTGTAAGCAATGTAAATGGCGACCTCAACGACTTCGCTTCTTGCATCAATAATCAGGGGCAAATTGCTACCGCAGCCTGCAATTGTCCGACTAATACGGCACTTGCCGGCGGACGTTTTACAGCGCAAATTGGCATGAATGCTACATCAGCTGCTTTTGCCGATGGTTTGCCCGATGGTAGAATGAGCAGTTATGTTGGTTATCTGGACAGTCTGTTCTTATCATTTCCGTACATGGCTGTGGGCGAAGAAATCTGTATTACGCTGGGTTTTCAAAAAGCAGACGGAATTGCTAATTTTAGTGTCAACAACAGTTCATTTACTTACCTCAATTTCGCCGGATTAGGGGATTATCAGCCGCAGGAATTTTGCTTTAAAACATTGAATGAAGGCATACAAACTGTCGTAATTACAGATATTGGCGGCGGCGGATTCTATGTAGATGGCTCCACGTACAGCTACTGCCCGTGCAGTCCAAATGACCCAAAACATGAATCACCCTCTTGCAATTGCACCTATGATTCGACGAGTGAAGATGGGATTTATGATTCTTCTGTTGGTTTTGCCAACCCTCAAAGAGCTGATGGCGCACCCGATGGTAGTTTCACCAACTATATAGGCGGCACTTCTGACACACTCAATCTAACATTTCCAAATATTACGGCAGGAGGTGAAATATGTATTACGCTTGGGTTTAGTTACAAAACGGGTTTAGCTAAGTTTGATGTGGACGACGAATCACACTATTTTCCCAATGCTATACAGGATAGTCTCTACACCGCTCAAGAATTTTGCTTTGTCAACAAATCCGGCAATCCGAATGTAGCGGTCACCGAGATAGGCGGCGGTGGTATTAAGGTAGATGGCTCACGTTACTATTACTGTACGGACTGCCCCACAAATGCCAATGGCGATACGCCGATAGAAGCCGAATTGCACGCTTGGCTAGAAGGCAGTTACGACCCTCCACTACGTGAAATGACTATTGCACTCAACGAACGCGGTTTGCTGCCCGGACAAACGCCCGTAAGCCCACTCGCTACGCCTACACCTGCGGGGCAGCCTTACCAAAGTACGCCCTGGAACCATTCCGGCACAGAAGGCACAACGTGGAATGACACCAACTACACCGCCATAGAAAGCGACTGGGTCTTGGTTTCTTTCCGCACTGCACCGGCTAAAAGCACCGAAGTTGCCACGACTGCCGCTTTACTCAATCGGGATGGTAGTATTCGCTTCCCTGACCGTTGTGCTTTGCCTTCGGGAGATACGCCACTTTATGTGGTCATAGAGCATCGCAACCATATCGGCATCATGTCGCCCCAAGCTATTGGTATTCAGAGCAATGTACTGACTTATGATTTCAGACGCAGTGATAGCTATAAGGATAACACTAGCTTTGGACAGAAAAAACTCCCCACAGGTGAGTGGGTCATGTACGCAGGTGATGCCAATCAAATGGACTTCCCAAGTTTTGATATAAATGGTACAGATAAAACAGAGTGGTTCAATAATAACGGTCTTTTTGACTATTATCTTTCACCTGATTTTAATCTGGACGGCGATGTAAATGGACAGGACAAGAGCCTGTGGTTTGATAATAATGGTATTTCTTCGCGTGTACCTAAATAAGTTTAAGTACAAGTTTAAATTCATTTCAACAAATTGATAATCGATAAGTATCAGGAATAAAAAAACAAAATATAGAAGCCGCCTTTGGGCGGCTTTTTCTATTTTTGCAGAATGAATCAAAAAATAATTATCGGTTTTGTTTTACTGTTAATGATAAATCAAACCCTTCACGCTCAAAAAGATACGCTGCCGGAGTTTGATTTTTCGCGCTTCATCTATTTGGATTCGGTGGTGATTACGGCATCGCGTAGTGGTTTTGATACCGACGAATTTGTGGATATGGTACGTGCTGATTCTTCATTTTATGAGGCGTTTCGCAACCTGCGTTTTGTGGAATATGATGCGGAAAATGATTTTACATTTTATAATAAAAAAAACGAAATAACCGCCGCATATACGAGTACCACGCGCCAACACATTCAACAAAAAGGCGAAGCCACTTGCCGCACGATGGATATTTTGGAAGAAATGGTTATCGGAAAGTATTATAAAAAAAATCGCAAACCACGTTATTATACCACTAAAATGTTTGAGCGATTATTTTTTGCAAAAGAAGAAATCTGCGAAACGCGCAACTCCCTCCCCTCCGAAGATGAAGACGATAGCAGAATGGCAAGGTACGTCATCCAACTCAAAAAGCTCATTTTCCAACCTGGCGAAAAGGTTGATGTACCCATAATCGGCTCAAAAACGGCGATTTTTGAAGAAAAAATGGCGAAGTATTATGACTACTCTATCAACTCCGAAGCTCATCGAAATGGGATGGAGTGCTACGTATTTCGCGTAGATGTAAAACCGGAATTTGAAGGAAAAAAGGAAGGAAAAACTGTCGTAAAATCGCTCGAAACATTTTTTGAGAAAAAGACCTTCCAAGTTATCGGTCGCAATTATCGCGTGGCATATTACGGCGCACTATTCGATTTCGATGTGACGATGAATGTCAAACTTACTAAAGTAAATGACCAATATTTACCGGAACACATCACCTACGATGGCTTCTGGAAAATTCCCACACGGAAGCGCGAACAGTCAAAATTTTCAATAAAAATAATGGATAATAGATAATTTTCGCTGCACGAAAATTATCTATTATAAAAAGCAAAAGAGTCCTGATGTCTGCGACATCAGGACTCTTTTTATTTTCCTACAAATGAATTAATCATTAATCGTTAGCCATTAATCATTAATTAGTTGTCTACGAATTCTCCTTGTCTTTCGAGTTTTGCTGCTTCGCGTTTTTGATGGTCTTCTTCGCTGAAGACAACTAACTCATTGTATTTTCTCATGCCTGTACCGGCAGGGATTTTCTTCCCGACAATAACGTTCTCTTTCAATCCGAGCAAGTAATCGCGACGTGCTCCGATAGATGCCGAACTTAGTACTTTGGTCGTTTCTTGGAAAGAAGCGGCTGAAATCCAGCTACTTGTACCCAATGACGCTCTCGTAATACCTTGCAAGAGCGTACTTGATGTAGCAGCTACGGCATCACGATGCTGTACCAATTTTTTATCCGAACGACGTAGTAGAGAGTTTTCTTCGCGCAGTTGGCGTAGTGTAACTATCTGCCCTGGTTTCAGATTCGTAGAATCTCCTGGTTCAGTAACAACTTTTTTGTCGAAAATCCAGTCGTTTTGTTCCAAGAAATCAAACTTATCAACCGCCTCTTTTTCGAGGAATGTCGTATCTCCTGCATCGTCAATTTGTACGCGCTTCATCATCTGACGCACGATAACCTCCATGTGTTTGTCGTTAATGTTTACACCCTGCATACGGTAAACTTCTTGTACGCCATTGACCAAGTACGATTGTACTGCAAATGGTCCTTTGATATTCAGAATGTCGCGCGGTGCAGTAGCTCCGTCCGAAAGTTGGAAACCGGCGCGTACAAAGTCACCTTCTTGAACAAGAATGTGCTTAGACAGACCAATAAGGTACTTGCGACGTTGTCCGGTTTTTTCGTCAGTGACGATACATTCACGATTACCACGTTTGATTTTTCCGAAGGAAACAATACCATCAATCTCGGAAACTACCGCTGGATTGGATGGATTACGCGCCTCGAAAAGCTCCGTTACACGTGGCAGACCACCCGTAATATCCTGAATTTTACCTAATGCACGTGGTATCTTCGCTATCGTTTTACCTTGTATAACTGACTCGTTTTCATCAACGTTGAGGTAGGAACCTACCGGAAGGTTGTATGATTTCAAGACTTCACCATTTTTATCAGTGATTTTTACAGTCGGTATCTTCTTCTTATCTTTCGTTTCAATGATTACTTTCTCGCGGTAACCAGTTTGCTCATCGACTTCCTCACGGAATGTTACGCCTTCTTCGATAGATTCAAATGCAATGATACCACCAAACTCGGATAAGATAACCGAGTTATACGGATCCCATTCACAGATAATATCGCCTTTCTTGATTTTATCGCCTTCTTTGACATTCAGCGTAGAACCGTAGGGAAGGTGCTTTGAGCTCAACTCACGTTTCGTTTTAGGCTCAATGATTTTGACATCTGCAGAACGTGCTAATACAACTTCCTTCTCCTCATCATCACCGCTATAAGTCAGTGTACGTAAGCTATCAAACTCAATAATGCCGTCAAATTTAGCATCCATTTGAGATTCTGTTGTCGCAGAACTCGCGATACCACCGACGTGGAAGGTACGAAGCGTCAATTGTGTACCCGGCTCACCAATCGACTGTGCCGCGATGATACCAACAGCGTCGCCCATTTCGGCAGTACGCCCCGTAGCAAGGTTTTTACCGTAACAAAGACGGCATACTCCTCGTCGAGTTTCGCAAGTAAGTACCGAGCGTATTTCGATAGATTCGATGCCTGCATCGTCAACCGTTTTAGCTTCTTTTTCCGTGATAATCGTCCCTGTACTGATGAGTAATTCATCGGTAACTGGATGGTAAACATCGTGCAAACTTGAACGACCTTCGATACGTTCGCTCAATGCTTGTATGATTTTCTCGTTGTCTTTTAATGGCTTAATCGTAATTCCGCGAAGCGTGTTACAATCATGTTCACGAATAACAACATCCTGCGCCACATCTACCAGACGACGAGTCAAATAACCCGCATCGGCAGTTTTAAGAGCGGTATCGGCAAGACCTTTACGCGCACCGTGTGTAGAGATGAAGTATTCGAGTACTGAAAGTCCATCGAGGAAGTTCGCAAGAATCGGATTTTCGATAATCGCGCCGCCTGTATCACCGGATTTTCTTGGTTTTGCCATCAATCCACGCAATCCGCACAACTGCTTAATCTGTTGCTTGGAACCACGCGCACCTGAGTCTAACATCATATATACCGAGTTGAACCCTTGCTTGTGTACGGCAAGTTCGTCCATCAAATTTTCGGTAATCTTTCTATCCGCAGCAGTCCATTTATCAATAACTTGGTTGTATCGCTCATTATTGGTGATTAGCCCCATGTTATAGTTTTCCCAAACCTCATCTACTTCTTCGATGGCGGTTTTGAGCGTTACTTCTTTGAGTGTCGGCGTAATCAAGTCCGGTAAGTTGAACGACAAACCGCCTTTATAAGCCCACATAAACCCTAATTCTTTAATAGAATCCAAGAGTTCGGCAGTGGTTCTGAAATCGGTACGTTTTAGGATTTTACCGATAACTTTACGCAAATCTTTTTTACCCAACAACTGATTGACATACGGCAAGGTAGATGGTACACTTTGGTTGAAAAGCACGCGTCCTACAGTTGTTTCAGTCAGTTTCAAATTCAGGTTGCCCTCTTCGTCTTCTATCGGTACACGGACGTGAATCCATGCGTGTAAGTCTAACATTCCTTCGTTATAAGCAATGATGACTTCTTCTGGTGAATAAAATTTGAGTCCCTCACCGCGTACTGTTACCTCTTTTGTAGTACGTTTACCTTTGGTAATGTAGTACAAACCAAGAACCATATCCTGCGAAGGCAGCGTAATCGGCGAACCATCCTGCGGATTAAGCATATTGTGTGCCGCAAGCATAAGAACTTGTGCTTCCAATATAGCTGCATTGCCGAGTGGTACGTGTACTGCCATTTGGTCACCATCGAAATCGGCGTTGAATGCCGCACATGCCAATGGGTGCAATTGTATGGCTTTACCTTCAATCAGTTTGGGCTGGAAAGCCTGAATCGACAGACGGTGAAGCGTTGGTGCACGATTGAGTAATACGGGGTGTCCCTTGAGCGTATTTTCCAAAATATCCCAAATCACCGGGTCTTTTTTATCGACCAGTTTCTTGGCAGATTTGACCGTTTTCACGACACCACGCTCTATTAATTTTCTGATAACGAATGGTTTGAACAGCTCTGCTGCCATTCCTTTCGGAATACCACATTCGTGTAATTTTAATGTAGGTCCAACGACGATAACCGAACGGCCTGAATAGTCAACACGTTTACCCAAAAGGTTTTGACGGAAACGTCCTTGCTTACCTTTTAATATATCACTCAATGATTTGAGCGCACGTCCACCCTCTGCTTTTACGGCATTGGATTTACGAGAATTATCAAATAATGAATCAACTGCCTCTTGCAACATGCGTTTTTCATTACGCAAAATTACTTCTGGTGCTTTGATTTCCAACAAACGCTTGAGGCGGTTGTTGCGGATAATCACACGACGATAGAGGTCGTTCAAATCCGAACTTGCAAAACGACCACCATCCAATGGCACAAGCGGACGCAATTCTGGCGGCACTACTGGGAGGTATTGAATAACGACCCATTCTGGACGGTTATCAATACGAGTTTGACCATCGCGGAGTGCTTCTACTACACGGAGGCGTTTGAGTGCTTCTGATTTACGTTGTTGCGAAGTCTCGGTAGCGGCTTGGTTGCGCAAAGCATAAGAAAGCTCGTCGAGTTTGAGTCTGGCTAATAGGTCTTTTACAGCTTCCGCACCCATTTTGGCGAGGAATTTATTAGGGTCTTCATCAGGAAGCATTTGGTTTTCTTTCGGCAATCCTTCGAGGATTTCGAGGTATTCCTCTTCCGTCAACAAATCCATTTTTACGATGCCATCCGGCTCTTTGATACCGGGCTGAATGACCACGTAACGCTCGTAATAAATAATGGTCTCCAGTTTTTTAGAAGATAAACCGAGCAAGTAACCGATTTTATTCGGAAGTGATTTGAAGTACCATATATGCACGACAGGGACGACCAATCGGATGTGCCCCATACGCTCACGACGTACTTTTTTCTCAGTAACTTCGACACCACATCTATCACATACAATGCCTTTATAACGAATACGTTTGTATTTACCACAATAACATTCGTAATCCTTTACAGGTCCGAAGATACGCTCACAAAATAAACCATCACGCTCCGGCTTGTAGGAACGATAGTTGATGGTTTCCGGTTTCAATACTTCACCATACGAACGCTCCAAAATATCATCCGGAGACGATAGCGCAATAGTGATACTGTTGAAATCGCTGTTTACTCTGTTGCTGGTGCTTTTTTTAAAAGACATATATTGATTTAGTTGACTTTTTAATTAGTGGAATAGTTAATTTATAGGCATTTTGCATTGCAAAATATTGATTCATAAATCGGTTTATCGTTTACGAATTTCCTATTAACACTATTCGAACTTCACATCCAATGCCAATCCACGCAATTCGTGAACAAGTACATTGAAGGATTCAGGAATACCCGCCGCTGGCAGATTATCACCTTTGACGATAGCTTCATAAGCTTTCGCACGACCTATAATATCATCGGATTTGATGGTCAATAACTCTTGTAAGATATTGGATGCACCAAAGGCTTCCAATGCCCATACCTCCATCTCTCCAAAACGCTGACCACCAAACTGGGCTTTACCACCAAGCGGCTGCTGCGTAATGAGCGAGTAGGGTCCGATAGAACGTGCGTGCATTTTATCATCGACCATGTGCGAGAGTTTGAGCATATAGATAACTCCAACCGTCGCTTCTTGGTGGAAGCGGTCGCCCGTTTCACCATCGTAGAGGTGGGTCAGTCCGTAAGCCGGCAATTCGGCTTGGTCGATATAAGCTTGTACATCAGCGTCTTTTGCTCCGTCAAAAATCGGTGTAGCAAATTTTTCGCCCAATTTCAAGCCAGCCCAACCGAGTACGGTTTCAAATATTTGTCCGAGATTCATACGCGAAGGTACACCTAGCGGGTTCAAACAAATATCAACCGGAGTTCCGTCTTCGAGGAAAGGCATATCTTCCAAACGCACGATACGCGAAACGATACCTTTATTACCGTGGCGTCCGGCGAGTTTGTCCCCTACTTTGAGTTTACGTTTTTTCGCCATGTACACCTTCGCCAATTTCAATACGCCCGCAGGGAGGTCGTCACCAATACTGATGTTGAATTTCTCGCGTTTGTACTTACTTATCTGCTCGTTTATCTTGATGGTGTAGTTGTGAAGCAAGCGTTTCACCAAACTATTTACATGGTCGTCGTCTGTCCAGTTTGAATAGTCAATTGAAGTATAGTCCAAATCTTTCAAATTCTTTTGACCAAATTTGACGCCTTTTGGCAATTTTTCTTCATTATAAATACTACGTAATCCAGCAGAAGTTTTGCCTTTGAGCAAGGTGAGTAATTTGTCTACCAAAATTGTTTTGAGTTCTTCCAACGCACGGTTGTGTTCGTCCTCCAATTTTGCTAAATCCTCTTTCTCTTGCTGCTTCTTAGCTTTATCTTTCTTTGCTCTCGCAAATAATTGTTTATTAATGATAATTCCTTTGGCAGAAGGCGGTGCTTTCATCGAAGCATCTTTTACATCGCCAGCCTTGTCCCCAAATATCGCACGGAGAAGTTTCTCCTCCGGCGTAGGGTCTGATTCACCTTTCGGTGTAATCTTACCAATAATAATATCTCCTTCTTTCACCCATGCACCTACGCGAATGATACCGTTTTCATCCAAATCCTTCGTCGCTTCCTCACTGACGTTTGGTATATCATTCGTCAGTTCTTCTTCACCCAATTTGGTGTCACGCACTTCCATTTCAAATTCTTGAATATGGAGTGAGGTGAAAATATCCTCGCGTACTACACGTTCCGAAATCACGATGGCATCCTCGAAGTTATAACCTTTCCAAGGCATAAATGCCACTTGTAGGTTTTGTCCGAGTGCCAATTCGCCACCTTGTGTAGCAAAACCTTCACAGAGAATCATACCTTTTTTCACCTTATCCCCTTTCCGTACGATAGGTTTTAGGTTGATACAAGTTCCCTGATTGGTACGTTTGAATTTCGTAAGTTTATATGTTTTTAAATTGTCGTCAAAACTAACTAATTGGTCTTCATCGTTACGGTCGTATCGAATGACGATTTCTGTAGCATCTACATATTCAACCTCACCCGAACCTTCAGCGTTGATGAGCATACGCGAATCTCGTGCGACTTTGCCCTCCAAGCCCGTTCCGATAATCGGTGACGCAGGTTTGATCAATGGCACTGCCTGACGTTGCATATTCGAGCCCATGAGTGCGCGGTTGGCATCATTGTGGGACAAGAACGGAATGAGCGACGCCGACACACCTACAATCTGATTCGGCGCTACGTCGATATATTCGATTTGGTCTTCTGCCGGATCGTAAACAGGGAAATCACCGTGGTTACGGCATTTTACCTTCTGTTGCATAAATTCGCCCTTGTCGGTTACGAATTTAGTCGATTGGGCAATGGTTTTCATATCTTCCTCTTCGGCAGATAAATATTCCCATCCTTTCTGATTCACTTTACCTTTCTTGACAGGTCGGTAAGGTGTTTCGAGGAAGCCCATTTTATTGACTTTCGCGTGTACACACAGCGTTGAAATCAAACCAATATTCGGTCCTTCCGGTGTTTCAATCGTACACAAACGCCCGTAGTGAGAGTAGTGAACATCACGTACCTCAAAACCTGCGCGTTCACGCGATAGACCTCCGGGTCCGAGTGCAGAGATACGACGTTTGTGCGTAATCTCGGAAAGCGGATTGGTTTGGTCAAGGAATTGAGAGAGTTGACTGGTACCGAAAAATGAATTGATGACGGAAGAGAGTGTCCGCGCATTAATCAAATCGACTGGCGTAAAGACCTCGTTGTCACGTACATTCATACGCTCACGAATGGTACGTGCCATACGAGCCAAACCAACACCAAATTGTGCGTAGAGTTGTTCACCAACGGTACGTACACGCCTGTTGCTCAAGTGATCAATATCGTCGATTTCTGCTTTTTGGTTCATCAAACGCACCAAGTATTTGACGATAGCAATGATGTCCTCTTTGGTGAGGGTCTTAGTGTCTCTGTCAATTTCTTGTTTGAGTTTGCGATTAATTTTGTAGCGTCCTACATCACCTAAGTCATAACGTTTGTCAGAGAAAAACAGCTTGTCGATGATACCGCGAGCGGTTTCTTCATCCGGTGGGTCTGTCCCTCTCAATTGACGGTAGATGTGCTGAACAGCTTCCAACTCAGAGTTGGATGTATCTTTTTGAAGGGTATTATATATAATAGAATAATCTTCTTCGATGTCTTCTTTCTGGAGAATGATAGATTCAACGTCTGTCTCCAATATGCGGAGGATGTTTTCCTCATCCAAAATCACATCTCTTTCGAGGATGACTTCATTACGCTCAATCGTTACAACTTCTCCTGTATCTTCATCTACGAAATCCTCGGTCCAGCTACGCAAGATACGTGCGGCGAGTTTTCGTCCCAAGTGTTTTTTGAGTGCTTTTGAAGTGACTTTTATCTCATCTGCCAATTCGAATATATCCAATATCTGTTTATCCGAATCGAAACCGATAGCGCGAAGCAGTGTAGTTACTGGGAATTTTTTCTTACGGTCAATGTAGGCATACATGACGGTGTTGATGTCGGTCGCAAACTCCATCCAAGCTCCCTTGAATGGGATAACACGCGCTGAGTAGATTTTTGTACCGTTTGGGTGCAAGCTCTGCCCGAAGAATACGCCCGGCGAACGGTGCAATTGCGTGACGATGATACGCTCCGAACCATTGATGACAAACGTTCCCTTCGGTGTCATGTAAGGGATGTTACCGAGAAAAACGTCTTGTACAACCTGCTCGAAATCAACATGTTCTTCGTCGTTACAAGAAAGTTTAAGTTTTGCTTTGAGTGGTACGTTATAGGTTAGTCCGCGTTGCGAACATTCTTCGATAGAATATCTTGGTGGGTCAATGAAGTAGTCTAAAAACTCCAATTCAAAGATGTTTCGGGCATCCGAGATAGGGAAATTTTCCTGAAACACCTTGTACAAACCTTCATTACTCCTGTTCTCCGGGGTTGTTTCGAGTTGAAAAAATTCTCTAAATGATTTAACTTGTATTTCGAGAAAATCAGGGTACTTGTCATCGTGCTTGATTTTACCGAAACTGATGCGTTCTGCTATCTTAGTCATGTAATGATGTTTAGCCAAAAATGGATGAGATCGTTTCATTGTAGGGATTGTTTTATTGTTGACTTGTTTTATTATAATCCTTAATTTCCGCAAAGCGAAAATTATCATAGAAAACAATTTCAAGATTCTACAATTTAAACAATCGTTTAAAACCGGACTTTTCCGATGTTTCTTAGGATTTAGTTAGTCGCTTTAATATATGGGAATAGGCTTAACCGAAAATTCGATTAAGCCCATACCCTTTTCCAAGTAATTTTGAATGAATTGTGAATTATCAATAATTCTATTTTAATAGACTTTATTTAGACAAATTTACTTTTATATCTTACTTACTTAACTTCCACCTCAGCACCAACTGCTTCGAGAGCAGCTTTGATAGCTTCAGCTTCTTCTTTAGCGATACCTTCTTTGATGTTGCCCGGAGCAGCATCGACGATATCTTTAGCTTCTTTCAAGCCAAGACCAAGTAAGTTTTTCACTTCTTTGACAACTTTGAGTTTTGCTGCACCTGCTGATTTCAATACTACATCGAATTCAGTTTGTTCAGCAGCACCTGCGTCTCCGCCTCCAGCACCCGGAGCAGCCATAGCTACTGCCGCAGCAGCAGGCTCAATGCCGTAAGTTTCTTTCAATGTGTCTGCCAAATCTTTTACCTCTTTAACGGTAAGATTGACTAATTGTTCAGCTAACGCTTGTACATCTGCCATGATGATAGTTTTTGAAAACGAACTACTTAACTATCAAAAATCAAGTAGGTATCCGTTTGTATTTTTTTATTTGATAATCTTAGAAAACATTATTTATTGAAATATGAAATTCGTAACAAAATCATATTCTCCAAATATACTTTCTATTTATTATAATGTCGCTATTCAGATAAGTTTAAGTTTAAGTTTAAGTTTAAGTTTAAAAAAATTATACTTAAAAATTGTACCCGAACTATGAACGCTCACCTTTGTAGCGTAGAAGCCATTTATTAAGTTGAAGTTGAAGAATAAGTTTAGTTATATGAATTTGCCGAAGGCAAATTTTCTTTTTTTTAATTTAAACTTATACTTAAACTTCTTACGCTTGTTCACCTCTTTCTTCAAGTGCTTTGAGCAAACCTGCGATAGTACTGCCACCTGATTGAAGCGAACCAATAACGGTTTTGATAGGTGATTCTAACAAAAGAATAACGTCACCAATCAATTCGTTTTTAGATTTGAGATTGCTCAATGCTTCAACTTGGTCGTCGCCCAAAAAGATGTCGGTATCAATGTATGCTGCTTTGAGGGTTGGTTTTTCGTTACTTTCGCGAAATTCCTTAATGACCTTTGCCGGGGCATTAGATACTTCCGAAAACATAATGGCAGTAGGACCCTTGAGGGCATCATACAAACCCGTATATGCGGTATCATTGACCTGCTCCAGTGCTTTGCGAACGAGGGTGTTTTTCAACACTTTTATCTCAATATCTTTTTCAAAACACGCTCTACGCAATTTATTGATTTGCTCAACAGTAAGTGTCGAGTAATCAGTCACGTAGAAATATTGTGAATTGCTAAATTTCTCTTTGAGTGCCTCTACCGTAGCTATTTTTTCCTGTGTCATGCTTAAAATTTTGAATGAGTGAATGAGTGAATTTTGAATGAATGAATTTATAATTCATTCATTATTTCATTCCATATTCATTCATTATTTAATAGATTTTGTGTCGATCGGAATACCAGGGCTCATAGTAGAAACCACTGTGAGTGACTTTACATAGATGCCTTTGGCGGTAGAGGGCTTCATTTTCATGAGCGTAGTAATCAATTCACTGGCATTTTCCGTGAGTTGATCGGGCCCAAATGAAACACGTCCGATAGAATTGTGAATGATACCGAATTTATCGACACGGAAGGCGATTTTTCCGCCTTTAACATCGGTGACTGCTGCGCCGACATTGGGTGTGACTGTTCCGGTTTTCGGGTTAGGCATGAGCCCTCGTGGTCCGAGTACTCTACCCAATCGTCCAATTTTAGCCATAACATTAGGTGAGGCAACGACTACATCGAAATCTGTCCAACCGCCCTGAACCTTAGCTATAAGGTCGTCTAATCCAACGAAGTCTGCACCTGCAGCTGTAGCTTCGTCTTCTTTGTCAGGTGTACAAAAAACCAAGACGCGCTTAGTTTTACCCGTACCGTGTGGTAGGGATACTGTACCTCTGAGTGCTTGGTCGGCTTTTCGCGGGTCGATTCCTAAGTGCATATGGACATCGACTGATGCGTCAAATTTCGCAGTGTTTACTTGCTTGACAAGTACCATTGCTTCCTCTAATGTGTATAGCTTATCGGCTTCGATTTTTTCATTTGCAGCTTTACGCTTTTTAGAAACTTTTGCCATAATTTATACAGTTGACGGTGAACGGCAGACGACTGACGATGAACGACAGAGGGCTAACGGTATTCCGTCTTTTTTATTGAAAAAATAAAATCGAAAGAGGTAATTCGATTTCAGTAAAATAATACACTTGCAATTGAAATTTGGGGTTGGCTACCGTAAATTTTATTCCCAAGGTGCTGTGCCTACGACATTAAGTCCCATGCTACGTGCTGTACCTGCTACCATCTTCATGGCAGATTCGACGGTAAAAGCATTAAGGTCGGGCATTTTGTCTTCAGCGATAGCTTTAACTTGATCCCAGTTGACATTACCTACTTTGTCACGATTTGGTACTGCCGAACCACTTTTGAGTTTGGCTGCTTCCAATAATTGTACTGCCGCAGGTGGCGTCTTGATGATGAAAGTGAAGGATTTGTCCTTGAATACGGTAATCGTAACCGGAAGGACTTTGCCCATGCGGTCTTGGGTGTCAGCATTGAATCTTTTGCAAAATTCCATGATGTTGACTCCTTTCGCACCAAGCGCGGGTCCTACTGGTGGTGCAGGATTTGCTTGTCCACCTTTGACCTGTAATTTGATAAATCCTGATACTTCTTTTGCCATTTTTATAATGTTGAATGAACGAATTTTGAATTTTGAATGAATGAATCATTCTCCATTAGACTTTCTTTATTATAATTTTGAATGAATGTCCCGATAGCTATCGAGATTGAATGAATGAATCATTCGTAATTATTACCATTTATTCATAAAAATATTTCAATATAAAAAACGAACACGTTGAAAGAGTAAATTCATTCATTCAAAATTCATTTACTCATTCATTGGTTTTTACGTTTGTTTTTCAACTTGCATAAAGTTCAATTCAACTTCAGTTCCACGTCCAAATATTTTTACAATTACTTTTAATTTTTTCTTTTCTTCGTTGATTTCTTGAATGGTACCTATAAAGTCATTGAATGCTCCGTCGATAATTTTGACAGATTCACCTACGATGTATGGCTCACTCAATGATTCTCCAGCTTCTTCTGATTCATCAACTTTACCCAAGATGCGGTTTGCCTCAGAAGGCTGCATTGGAATAGGGTTTGATTTTCCTAAAAAATGAATCACATTGGTAATACCCGAAATGGCTTGTACCATTTGACCGCTAAATTTGCCCTCAACAGCTTCTACCAAAATATAACCGGGTAATATGTTTCGCGCTTGAATAACTTTTTTACCGTTGCGAATTTTATAAACCTTCTCTGTAGGAATAAGTACTTGCGTAACGAAATCCTCCCAGCCCGAACGTTTGATTTCTAAATCAATGCGTTCTTTGAGTTTATTTTCTTTACCACTAATAACTCTCAGGCAGTACCATCTTTTATCTCCGTATGCCATAATTGATTATGTACCGTAAATGAGGGTTTTGAGGAGAACACTTGAAATGTTATCCATTATAAATATGATGAGTGATATGATGACAGAGGCTACAAGTACGAGAATGGTATTGCTCTGTAAATCAGACCAAGTAGACCAGGTAACCTTATGGGCTAACTCGTTGTAGCTGTCTTTGATGTATGAAATTACGCTTTCCATGTGTTGTAATTTATTGAGTTTATTGAGGTTGTGAGGTTTATAAAGTTTATGAAATTTATAAGGTTTGTAAAGTACGCCGTATGTTTTCGCTACGCGAAACTTTAATACTTTGTCAACTTTATGAACTTTATAAACTCAATAAACTTTGTAAACCCTGTAAACCTTATAAACTAAATTTGCACGGGCAGTAGGACTTGAACCCACAGCCTACGGTTTTGGAGACCGTCGCTCTACCAGTTGAGCTATGCCCGTGTTTAATGAATAAATTTTAAATGTATGAATTTACTTCGAGAAATATCCTTCATACTGTTTTCAAAAATCTTTTCATTAAGATGCTTGAAGCCCACGACAAAAGTCGTAGGCTTGTAAGCATTAATTTTTATATCGAGAATACTCTTATTCGAGAATCTCAGTAACTTGACCTGCGCCAACAGTACGTCCACCTTCACGGATAGCGAAGCGAAGACCTTTTTCCATAGCGATTTTTGTAATCAAGTGTACTTCCAAAGATACGTTGTCACCGGGCATTACCATCTCAACGCCTTCTGGCAACTTGATGTCACCTGTAACATCAGTTGTACGGAAGTAAAACTGCGGACGATATCCGTTGAAGAATGGCTTGTGACGACCGCCTTCATCTTTTCCAAGTACGTAGACCTCACACTTAAATTTAGTGTGTGGCTTGACCGAACCGGGTTTGCAGATAACCATACCACGTTTGATAGCAGCTTTTTCAATACCACGAAGCAACAAACCAGCGTTGTCACCAGCTTCTCCTCTATCAAGGATTTTGCGAAACATCTCTACACCTGTTACTACAGATTTGAGTGGCTCATCGACAAAACCTATGATTTCTACTGCCTCACCAGAGTTGATGATACCACGCTCGATACGACCAGTTGCTACTGTACCACGACCTGTGATAGAGAAAACATCCTCAATCGGCATCAAGAAGTCTTTGTCAACTTCGCGCGGAGGAAGTGGAATATCTTTATCCACTGCGTCCATCAATTCTTGTACCTGCGCTACTGCTGCTGCATCACCTTCGAGTGCTTTGAGTGCAGAACCTGCAATGACACTAATGTTGTCACCGTCAAATTTATAGCTGCTCAATAGTTCACGAACCTCCATTTCTACGAGTTCAAGCATTTCTTCGTCATCGACGAGGTCAACTTTATTCATAAAAACAACAATCTGTGGAACACCTACTTGACGTGCAAGAAGGATGTGCTCACGAGTTTGTGGCATAGGACCATCGGTAGCTGCACACACGAGAATAGCACCGTCCATTTGAGCTGCACCCGTAACCATGTTTTTTACATAATCTGCGTGACCCGGACAGTCAACGTGTGCGTAGTGGCGTGTAGCCGTTTCGTATTCTACGTGTGCTGTATTAATGGTAATACCACGCTCTTTCTCCTCTGGAGCAGAGTCGATACTAGCATAATCCATTTTAGCCCCACCACCTGCTTCAGCTAATACTGAAGTAATCGCAGCTGTCAAAGTGGTTTTACCATGGTCAACATGACCGATAGTACCGATATTTACGTGGGGTTTATCTCTGTTAAAAGTTTCCTTAGCCATCGGTTTGTGAAATTTTTATTGATGTGAAAATTTTATTAAATAGAAATAGTTTAACACTATTAAATGATTGTTTTATTGTTGAGTAGGCTTTAATGAAAGTTTCTGTCGATGATTTTTTTGTGAAAATATCATACATCACAGAAACAGTTAAAGTCTTTGAGCCAATGGGGGGAATTGAACCCCCGACCCCTTCCTTACCATGGAAGTGCTCTACCCCTGAGCTACATTGGCAGAGAGCTAATGAATGAATGAATGAATTTTGAATGAGTGAATACAATGAATGAATTTTGAGTTTTGAATGAATCAAGGGGGTACTTTTATAATTCAATCTTTCATTCAAAATTCATTCGTTCATTATTCATTCATTCAAAATTCACTCATTCATTCATTGGTCAAAGAGCGGAAGACGAGACTCGAACCCGCGACATTCAGCTTGGAAGGCTGATGCTCTACCAACTGAGCTACTTCCGCTTTTTAAGTCTAAATTTAAGAATAAGGGAAGAGGAAGAAAATAATCTACCTCAAATGAAGCCGTTATTTTTTTATATGTTTGGCTAAATTTGACGCACATAGCTGGGCTACGTAAGGAAAATTTAGTGAAACATATAAGAAAAAGAACAATTCAGACGGGTGGATTATTTTTTTCGTCTTCCCTAAGTTCAAGTTTAAAATCTGAATTTGTCTGCGACAAATTTCTTTTAAGCTTAAACTTCGACTTAAACTTATTCTTTAATACGTGGGGGTGATAGGACTCGAACCTATTCAGTCGAAACACCAGATTTACAGTCTGGCCCGGCTCTCCAACTCCGGCGCACCCCCGGAACATGGTACTTAATTAATTAGGTGATTGGTTAATTAGGTTTTTAGTTTCGCGTAGCGAAACAGTATAACACAATTTAACGAATAAAACATTTAACTATTTACCATAGTTGAAAAAAAGTCGAACTTTTTCGACTGTTTTTACTATCCTCATCTTACCGGAAAAGTTTGAAAGATGAAGGGAAATTTTGGAGCCGATGGAGGGATTCGAACCCCCGACCCGCTGATTACAAATCAGCTGCTCTGGCCAACTGAGCTACATCGGCAAAATTTAGTTTTTTCGTGAGTTTTTGAACAAATTATCTTCTATAATTTGACCTTTTTTTCAAAGTGCTTGCAAATTTACGAACTTTTTTGAAAAAATAAAGTATTTGGAATACTTTTTTTATCTTTTTTTCATTTTTCCTCTTTAAAGTTCTTTTTACAAGTGTTTCTGACTTTAATAACGTACATCTGCCTCAATTCGTTCCCTGTGGATAAAAAGGAGGTGATAAGGGAAAAGGAAGAAAATAATCTACCCCAAATGAAGCCGTTATTTTTTTTATATGTTTGGCTAAATTTGACGCGCATAGCTGGGCTACGTAAGGAAAATTTAGTGAAACATATAAGAAAAATAACAATTCAGACGGGTAGATTATTTTTTTCGTCTTCCCTAAAGTCGTATTTAGTGGCTTTTTCCTTATTCACATAAAAAATCCGTTTCCTCTAAAGGAAACGGATTTCTTTTGCGCTGCAAAGGTAAATAAATTTCAATTAACAAATTCCAAATTCCAATATTTTTTTTCATTTAAATTGGAGTTTGATGTTTGGTGCTTGATACTATGTTATTTACCTACCCGTCATTTTTTCTTTTCGTTTAATAAGCTGTCTTTTGAGAGTGCCTACTGCCCCATCTATTGAGCCTTCAAAGGTTTTGCTACTTTCTCTCACAACGAGGGTGTCGCCAGGCACTTGTAGTTTGATTTCAGCAATTTTGTCTCTCACCTGTCCGGTGTTTTCCAACCGGAGCGTCACGTCTGCGTCGATAATCCGATCATAGAAGGTTTCTAATTTGTTTACTTTTTTCTCAATGAATTCCAACAGTTTTCTGTCGGCAACAAAGTGAACGGACTGCGTCTGTACTCTCATGTCAATCTATTTATATGGTTATAAAATGAAATGATTGAATGAGTAGATGAGTGAATGAGTAAATATTTTGATGAATGAGTGAATGAATTTTAAATGATTAAATCAATTTAGTGATTCACTCATTCCTTCATTCATCCCGATAATTATCAGGACATTCATTTAATATTCACTTATTCACTCATCCATTCATTCATTCATTTTTTCTTCAAAGCCTTGGGGTGTGCTTGTTCGTATACACGTTTGAGTTTTTCGATAGAGTTGTGGGTGTAAATTTGGGTGGAAGCCAAAGAGCTATGTCCTAACAGGGTCTTTACTGCGTTGAGGTCGGCACCGTTTTCGGTGAGGTGTGTGGCAAATGTATGCCGTAATGTGTGTGGACTACGCTGCGCTTGCGAAGTAACTTGTGATAGGTAACGCCTAACTATATTATAAACGAATTTTGGGTAAAGTAAGTTTCCTTTGTCTGTCAAAAAAAGGTCATTGTTTGTAGTGGGGAATGTTTCGTTACGTATAATAAGGTATTGTTCCAATATTTTTTTGAATGAATCAGAAAAAGGTATCATGCGTTCTTTATTGCCTTTGCCCATTACGCGAAAGCGACAGTTGTACATGTCTGCGTCGGCGATTTTGAGTCCTATGAGTTCGGCGCGACGCATGCCGGTGGCGTAGAGGGTTTCGAGTATGAGGCGGTTGCGAAGCCCGGGGAAGCCTTCTCCAAAATCAACGTTTTGAAAAAGGAGTGTCATCTTCTTAGTGGTAACAAATGCAGGGAGACGTTTGCCATTTTTGGGCATAACGACTTTATTCATCGGATTGATAATGATGAAACCGCATTTGAGAGCAAACTTATAGTAGCTTTTGAGTGCGGAGAGTTTACGGTTGACTGTAGTGGTAGTCGCGCCGCTTTCTAACATAGACACTATCCATGAGCGAATGTGTATATGTTGGATGTTTCCTATTTCAGATATGGTGTAAGTCGTCCGAATATATAAGCTAAACTGCTCCAAATCATTCCGATATGCTTGGATAGTATGAGCAGCGTATCTTTTTTCGAGTTCTATGTATTTTAAGAATGATATTAGTATTTGCTTCAAGCGAACTTATTCATTTAGTTTTGAATGTATCAATGTTGAGTACAACATGTACACTCATTACTCACTATACTTTCACCTCAATTATCTAATACAAGATAGGCAATTGAATGATAAAAGTCAAGTTTGTAGCAAATAGAAATCATGCTGAAAGTTTTGTACGACAAGATGATTGTTCATAATCAGCTATTTTGATCGTTCAAAATTCAGCATTAATTTTACGCTTCTAATTTGCTAAGGAACAGGAATTAAATAAATGTACATTCTTCGCGTCGTTATTTTTTCTTTAGACAAACCAAATTTGACGCGAATACTCACTGTATTTAAGGAAAATTTGGTGAAGTATAAAGGAAAAAGAACAAGTCAAGAATATACATTTATTTTGTTACTTAGTAGGCGAAAGATTTCTCCAAAATTAAAAATTTGTCCTGCACCCTATCCACCTAATCACCTACTTCGGCGGAGACGTATAGCGCAAATAAGGTTTTACTTCGTAATGTCCTTGCGGGAAAAGTTCCGGTATTTGCTCATTACTTACCGAAGGTACAATGATGCAATCTTCGCCTTGCTTCCAGTTGGCAGGTGTGGCGAGTTTGTGATTGGCAGTCAATTGGAGTGAGTCCAATACGCGGATGATTTCGTGGAAATTACGCCCCGTAGCCGGCGGATAAGTAAGCGTCAACTTCACGGTTTTGTCCGGTGCAATGATGAACACACAACGTACCGTATGCTTGCTATCTGCCTCAGGGTGCAACATGCCGTAAAGCATAGCGACCTTCTTGTCATGGTCGGCAATCAATGGAAAATTGACCGTCGTTTTCTGTGTTTCGTTGATGTCTTTAATCCACTCGTGGTGGTCGCCCATCGGGTCTACACTGACTGCAATGACCTTGGTATCGCGATTCGCAAATTCGGCTTTGAGCCTTGCCACCGTACCGAGCTCGGTCGTGCAAACGGGCGTGAAATCAGCCGGATGCGAAAATAAAACACCCCAGCCGTCGCCAAGCCATTCGTGAAAATTAATCGTTCCTTCGGTGGTTTCTGCCGTAAAATCCGGCGCAATTTCTCCTAATTTAATAGCCATAGTATTTGTATTTTTTTTAACCTAAAAAATATTGATATGCTTTAAAACTGAAAATAATGTAATTTGTTCGCTTTCGGATATGAAACTAACTTCCAATCGAAAACAAGGTAGCATTTTACCATTTCAAAATAAAATAATTACCATAAAATAACATTCAAATAATTCAAAACCTACTACATCACCCTACGAAATCAATGTTGACCTTTTACTAAGAGAAGACGAAAAAAATAACCTACCCGTTTGAATTGCTCTTTTCTCCATATATTCCCTCAAATTTTCCTTACGTAGCTCGGCTATATGCGTTAAATTTGAGAAAATATATGAAAAAAATAGCTGCGTCAGTTCGGGTAGTTTATTTTCTTCGTCTTCCCTAACCTTATATTGCACTTGTCTTTTTACACAGGTTCAACTTCCTGACAATACGTACGCCGATTGCCTCGCTTTATTTGGATGAATGCCGCGACCTACACACCTATTATTTGCTCGACCTCGACGTGCATTTGATGCGTTAAATGCACCTGATTATTTCCATAAAAGAACCGCAACAAATTTCGGTACAATTATTTGATATTGAAGGTCGGGCAGTAAGTCAGGCCCGATTTTTTGATTGTCATTCAAATGGCGTCAATATCCTGAATCTTAATTGTAAAAACATTGCGAAGTGAAAGAAAATAAATAACTCGCCCCATTATGCTTGTTCTTTTCCCTTCTAAGGTCGCACTGAAATATAGCCATTTTTTAATTAATTAAAATTATTTTGTAATTTATTTATTATTAAAAATGAATTATTTATAAATATTTTTTATTATAAAATAATTTAAAAATATCCTTATTTCAGCAGAACCTTAGAAGAAAAAATTACGGCGCATTATGGAACAATTTATTTAATTTCTTTCACTAAAAACATTGCGAATGGTATTTATATGCTAAAAATTAGACTTTATTTAGGAATATTTTGTATGCCTGGAATTTTGTATTTTTTCGATAATCGAGCCTCATTTTGAGCTGCATACCCTACGGTACGGAGCGAAAAATAGGGGAAGAGTATCGGAAAAAGACAATGTTAGCTGCATACAAAATATTTCTAAATAAAGTCTATTATTGGTGAAAAGTTTGAAACAGGACGAAAAATCATTGTCAGTTAATAGCTTATCGTAATACAATTCATGTAAAATAAATATGTTTTTTGTTATTAATTTTCAGTGACTTTTTGTTTCTTTGTGGTCGGAATGGTTGATAAAGCTTTTATAAGGAACGGCGCAAAAATAACTTTAGATTCTTTGGTTGATTCCTGTATTTAATCACATTTTATTTTAAATAATAATGGCAAGAGTTAATATTCTGGATTTGTTGCAAAATACCATCGAAGACGTAAAAAATGGTAACCGTAATAATCCAAACGAACCAACCGCAGACCCTACCATTTTTGATTTTCTTAAAGGAAAATTATCTGACATTCACCAAGTAAATCAAGAGAGAAAATCAAGAGGCGAACGCCCTTTGAAACTCAAAGATTTGCTCAGAGGTAAGCTCAAAGAAGCTCGTCAGCAGCACCAAAACAACCCTAAAGTACCGAACTCGATTTTTGATAAGTTGACCAATAAAATTGATGAGCATGACAAAGTGCGCCAACAACAACGCAGTGAAGAAAGCATCGCCGAAATCATCAATGAATATGGTATTGATATAGCAAGACTTTCTCACAACGAATTGAACGAAATACAAAGCAGATACGTCGCCGATAACAACAAACTCGACGAACAGTATGCACAATATATTCACCAACTCAATCAGAGTAGGTAGTTGATTGCTTGATTGTTAAATGATTAGGGAAGAGGAAGAAAAAGAACAATTCAGACGGGTAGATTATTTTTTTCGTCTTCCCTTAGTTTTGCTTCGCAAAATTTTCAAAATACCATAAAACAATATAACAGTACAACAATACAAACAAGAGCTAAGTAATTTAGACCTTTACTGGAGCGATGTTGACTTAGGTTGACATCGCTTTTTTTTTGCCGTTGGTAAAATATTGGCGATTTAAGTAGTGAGACAAAAATATCCTTAGTGAAAGAAACTCGCGTAATAACGGCGGACTCCGATAGCTGTCGAAAGCGGATAAACCGCCAACAAAAGGGGCGAAGTCCTCAAAAATACTGTCCGATGCCGAAACCAAAACCGTTTTTGGTATTTCTCAGGTCTTTAGAGATGTCGAGGCGGATGATGGTATTGGAAAATTGGCGGATGCTAATACGTAAGCCCAAACCCGCAAATAAGGCTTGATTTTTCTGTTGCCATATCGTTTCAAAGGACTGCCCGGACAGGCTCAAAGCCGCAAAATCAAGAAAAGGAACGACTTGTATCGCGCCGATTTTGCGCTCGAAAACGGTGTGGCGATATTCTGCATTAAAACTCAATTCGCGCGAACCGCGCAGCACCCTATCCCCTGCCCCGCGGACGTTGATGTAATTGTCTAAAACGAAGGCGGGAAATGGCGTGTAGTCGTTGTCAGAGATACCGATATTGAGTCGCAAGGCGAGGTTGCCACGCTTGCGAATACGCTTGAAATATGCCGTTGTATTTTGAAATTTCCAGAAGACATTATCATCCACTTCGGGCGCAGAACTGACTTCAAAAAAAGCAAAATTGAAGAAGCCATCGCGGTATTCGTTGAAGTAATTGACGCGCTCAAAGGTGTGTAGTACTTTTCCCAAAAACTTGGGTGTATCTATCGAAATGGCTTGTTCGGAAATCGCCTCATCGGGGTTTTCGGGCGAATATTTTTCGTATAATGGCACAATACCAAATTCGATAAAATTCCTAAAACTAAACTCATATCGCGCCAGCAATTCAAGACTATACAAGTCGTATTTATACCTTAAATCCTGCTCAGGAAATTTGACGGGTTCGAGGGTCGATTGTTTGAGAATACTCACGGAGTAGCCCCAACGAGTTTTTTTAATGTAGGGCGTTTTGATGAAAGCGTGAAAAGTGTGTCTATCGTAATATTGGTAGTAAGCACTAGCTATGCTGCCATTACCCCTGAAATTATAGTCTATAAAACCCAATTGGAGCGTAAGCACACCATCTGCACCACCAAATTTGCCAATAGGAATGAGGGTGGTGCGTTCTTTGAGTCGATATTCGACGATGCAGCCGCCGAGTGTATCGGAGATGACAGGTTTGACTTCGGAAAAAAGGTCTAAATTTCGTAGAATTTGCTCGTCTTGCCTCAGTTTTGTGGAGTCCAATTCCTCACCTTCGTATACGCATAGAAACCGCTCTAAATAGGCGGTTTTCGTTTTTTTGTAACCAACTATCTTAACCTCGCGGACGGTTTGAGCATTAATATTTGTAATAAAAAAAAGGAAAATGAAGCATTGGAAAATGGTCTTAGGCATAGGCGATTGACTTTACTGAAAAATTCAAATTTAGCCTTTTATTCGTTTCGGAAATGTTTGGTAAATGACAGAACAGTAGGAAACCTAAATTTAACTTCACCTTCAACTTCAATCTAAGAGATGAAAAGATAATAGTGTCGGATGAATTTGAGTGAAATTTATTCGACTACGAGGCGAAGGTTATTCGGCATAAGCATAGCTATGGCGGATGTTCTTCAACAGCCTGTCCCGTAACTTGAATGACTATTAAGCATTGAGCATGAACTTCAACTTCCTCTATTTGTGCATTTTAACATACATGAAACAGCATAAAATTTCAAGTATATTTCATCATATTTTGTCACAAAAAGCATTCGCAGCATTCATGTTGGGATAATAATTTAGTTGTAAATGCTTTATGACTGATTCATATTGAATGTTTTTTTAACCTGAAAAAAAATGAATACCGAAACAAGTAACACAAAATGATTTTTTTGCATATTATAAATATTTCTCACTGCAAGCGAAATATAATGTCACAGTATTAGCTTTTTATAAATTACTTTCCTTCGATAGATGCGTAAAATTTGTTTAAAAATACGCAATAATTTTATTCACTCACGACGTCTTTTTCATCCAAACAAATGAAATACATGGCTATATTCTACAATTAGAGATAACACCAGTTTTACTTATCTGTGAAACAACGTTTTACAGCTTTTACCCACTATCTTAGTTCGCGAATAGTCATATCTTTTTTGTTTTATTAATACAGAGAAAACATGAAAAATATATTGATTACAAAAGGCTTTTTCTCCCTAATAGCTATGGGGATATGGCTGTCGGCAGATGCCTACAGTCCGATAGATGCGCCCACTTCGAATATGCAAGCTTTCGCATCTACCATCTCTGCAGCAAATGGTTGCGACTGCGAAAATCCAGACAATAACGCATCCGGTAGCAGTTATTATTTTGCCGAAACAGTGGTCATTGAAGGCGACCCGGGTGATATCTGGACAGTTAATATGACTTATTCCGTAGGCTTGATGGATGCACCCGGAACTTATACGTCCGGTGCGGTTGCATTTACTGAAACCTCATCAGGTACTTACGAGTTAGATTTTTGGCACCTCAAAGCATCCGGCTACAGCATACATGCCTCCAATTCAGCCGGAGATTATCTTTCTATCAATGGCGTTTGTTTTGACCACTGCATTTCATCTTGCGAGATGAGTGATGGCTTGATCATCAACGACTGCGTTTCGGACGATGCCTACACTTTTTCTCTAAACCCAAGTGGGGCAGGCTTTTCAGGTACTTATAACCTGACCGGAGATGTCAGTGCTTCGGGCGTCACCGGGCAGTATACTTCACCACCACTTTTTAGCTCGAATGGTGATGTTCGTATTGTGATTACAGATGCCAACGATGCTTCATGCGGCATGAGCCTCGATATACCTGCACCAGCTTGTGCTTCTTTATCTATGAATGCACTTAATAATTGCGATTGTTATCATGAAGATAATTTCCAATTGGGCAATGCATATTATTTTGCAGAAACAGTCTTGATAGTAGGTAGTCCGGGTGATACTTGGACGGTAGATATGTCATTCTCGGTAGGGCTTTACGATGCTTCAGGCAGCCCAATGAGCGCACCTTTGACTTTTACTGAGGTAGCAACGGGCATTTATGCCTTTGATTTTTGGTACACCAATTTGTCTGGTTACGGTTTGCATGCTTATGATTCGGTAGGCGATTATGGTTCTGTAAACAATTATTGTCCGACTGCTTGCCCTGCGCTTTGTAGTATCGATGATGAAGGTTTACTGATTGGTGATTGTTTGCCTGGCGATAGATTTACTTTCTCATTGAATCCAAGTGGTGCAGGTTTTTCGGGTACTTATAATCTAAGTGGTGATGTCAATGTTTCTGGCGTAACAGGTATTTACACCTCGCCGCCGGCACTCTCTACCGTTGGCAATCTCAATGTAACTATTACGGATGCCAACGACCTGACTTGCAGCTATGAGGCACTTATTCCACCGCCTGCTTGTGCTACTTCAACTTGTAATATCGACGACACTGGACTTACGGTAGGAAGCTGTAACGCAGCCGATAGATTTATATTTACGCTCAATCCGAGTGGTGCAGGTTTTTCCGGCACCTACCATTTGAGTGGCGATGTCAATATAGGTAATGTAACAGGCACTTACACCTCACCTCCGGCACTGACCAATGTCGGTGATATAAATGTAACAATAACGGATGCAGTAGACCCGACTTGCGAGCTGACCGTCTATATCACGCCGCCGAGTTGTGATGATGCTTGTGTGATAAGCGATGACTTTAATTTGGTGGTCAATGATTGCTCACCTGATGGCAGTAGATTTATTTTCAGCTTTGAACCAACAGGAACTAACTTTTCTGGTGTGTATAACCTGAGCGGTGACATCAATCTTACTGGCTTGACGGGTGCTTACACTTCGCCTCCGGCTCTCACGAACGTTGAATTTATCAATGTCACTGTCACGGATGCTGCCGACCCTTCATGTAGTCGTACACTATATGTAGCACCTCCGGCTTGTGACGCAGTTGCTTGCGGTATCGACGACAATGGTTTAGTCGTCAATGGCTGTCTGCCTGATGATAGATTTACTTTCACCCTCGACCCAAGTGGTGCAGGTTTTTCTGGCACTTATAATCTGCGTGGCGATGTCAACCTCAATGGTTTGACTGGTACTTACACCTCACCACCTGCCTTGTCAAATGTCGGTGACCTCAATATTACTATCATCGACGCTGCCGACCCAACTTGTCGAGTGACGGTGTATATTCCGCCTCCTGCATGTAATGCAGCCGAGCCAACAATTGCTGTCGAAAATGGCTGTGATTGTAACAGCGCCGATAATTATGAAACCAATGGCGTAACGTATATGTCAGAAAAAGTAGGCATACTCGGTGCAGCAGGTGATACCTGGACAGTAGATTTCACTTATAGTGTCGGTCTTATAGACGCTTCGGGTGCGCCGATAAGTGGTACGGTTACATTTACAGAGACTTCTTTGGGTTTGTATGAACTACCTTTCTGGCATAGATTCGGAGCAGGCTATGGACTTCATGCCTACAATTCGGCAGGTGAATACCTCTCTGTGAATGGTGTATGTATTACGCCTTGTAATGAACCGGAAATGCGCATCAATACACATGTTACAGAATTGGCTGTCTCCAAACTTTATCCAAATCCAGCAACTGATTTAGTCAATATTCACTTTGATAATAATGCCACAGAAGATGTACAAATCATTATTTTTGATGTATTTGGTCAAAATAGAATGACACTTCCTGTACAAGCCAATCAAGGGGCTAATATTGAAAATATCAATATAAACCAACTTAGTGCCGGTTCATATTTTGTCACCGTACAAAGTGGTGGCAAACGTTCAACGCCTATGCGTTTTATGAAAGCTAAATAGTAATTCGTTAATTCGTGTGACTCGTTAATTCGTAATTCGTTTTACGGAAAACGATGCACTTAAAATAAATAGAAAAGGAGAAAGTTATCATTGATAACTTTCTCCTTTTTTTTATCCTATAATGTTATTTTTGGATGGAATAAATTCCAAATTTAATACGTATTTACGCATTATGAATTGGAATTTGGCACTTAAGTAGTGGGACAAAAATATCCTTACTTTTTGACGGTTTCTTTTTCCGCTATTTTTACCTACAAAAATCCTTACGTAGCGTAGGCTATGTGCGGTTTTTGTAAGAAAAAATATCGAAAAAATAATCACGTCAAAATTGTAAGCCTATTTTTGTCCCACTACTTAAAATCATCTTATCCCATCTCCGCGACCACTTCTTTCACTTCTGGTACCATGCGTTTTAGCATACCTTCAATACCTGCTTTGAGTGTCACCGTAGAAGAAGGGCAACCGCTACACGAACCTTGCATCACGACATTCACGACACCTTCGCGGAATGATTTGAACTCAATATTTCCACCGTCCATTTCTACGGCAGGTTTTACGTAAGTATCAATTAATTCTTTGATTTTTTGCGCCATTTCGGGATTGTCTGCACTATACTCCGCCATGTTTTTGGCTTCTATTTCGCGCTTCACTTCCTCAAATCCTTCTTTGACAATCGCTTTATCTTCTTCCACATATTTTTTGATAAACTCCTTGATATTCAACATGATGTCTTCCCATCCATAGTTAAATTCTTTAGTAATTGTCACAAAATTATTGGCAATATAAACGCCTTTCACGAAAGGGAATTCAAATAATTCTGCTGCAAGCGGCGACCACTTCCGTGCCAATTCTTCTTCTCGAAAATCCGCCGTATTATTCGCATACAACATACGATTGGTAACAAATTTGAGGGATTCAGGATTTGGAGTTTGCTCCGTATAGAGCATCACAGGTGATTTTACTAATGTTGACATATTTATATATATTAGTCGGTGGTCGATAGCCCATAGTTCGCATTGATTTTCTCTATGAACTTGACCATTTGCTATGGACTGATTCTTATTTAGATTCTTTCTACAAAGGTAACATTTTTTTTGTAAAATGGTTTTTGATTATTTTTTTGACTTGAATTAAGCGCTTAACATTTGTCACAACAACTAAGTGTACAAAATAAAAATATTCAAAATAAATAATCTTAAGTAGTGGGGCAAAAATAGGCTTACAATTTTGACGTGATTATTTTTTCGATATTTTTTCTTACAAAAACCGCACATAGCCTACGCTACGTAAGGATTTTTGTAGGTAAAAATAGCGGAAAAAGAAACCGTCAAAAA
>Ga0209303_1000320_pt1 | contig 40167 bp, 33 predicted proteins | sample SidtaG_3_FD_187449 | JGI IMG/M metagenome (GOLD analysis project Ga0209303, IMG submission 187449) | Marine algal microbial communities from Sidmouth, United Kingdom - Sidmouth_Asex1 metaG (SPAdes) (version 2) | ecosystem: Host-associated > Algae > Red algae > Unclassified | place: Sidmouth...
ACAATTTTGACGTGGTTATTTTTTCGATATTTTTTCTTACAAAAACCGCACATAGCCTACGCTACGTAAGGATTTTTGTAGGGAAAAATAGCGGAAAAAGAAACCGTCAAAAAGTAAGGATATTTTCGTCTCACTACTTACGTACTACTTGATATTCAAACTTTTTCATGTTGAATGTTTTTACGATTTACGAAATCGTTTTAAATTCCAGTGTCGCCAGACGAATTCTGGTTATAAATGAAGCATATTTAAGCGTTAAAACTACCAATTTTCATAAAAAACTTCGTCTGCCGACTATACTATTTTAATCGAACATCGCCATTTTTACGATTTAAAAAATCGTGTTACGTCGTTTCCATTTTGACACTTTTGATTGGGCTGAATCAGCTTTTGAATTGATTGGTTTGGCTTGATTTAAAATTTGTGTGGCGAGCAAAGCGGCTACTTTTGCTTCTTCTTCGCATAAGCCAGACATTTCTGTCTGGTTGTCCTCACCTTCTCCAGACAGGAATGTCTGGGTTACGAAGTAATTTTTCACAAAATGCGTATCAAATTTCCCTGAAACAAATGCCTCGTGCTGCATCACAAATTGACCAAATGGCAGCGTAGTTTCCACGCCTGTAATTTCGTAATCACGTATGGCGCGTTGCATCCGGCTGATGGCTTCTTCGCGATTTTCGCCGTAAGTGACGAGCTTCGAAATCATCGGATCATAATAAATCGGAATATCCATACCTTCCTCAAATCCATCGTCCACTCGAACGCCGTGTCCGCGTGGTGGGCGGTAGGTTTGGAGCTTGCCGACACTTGGTAGAAAATTATTATTTGGGTCTTCGGCATAAACGCGCAATTCGAGGGCATGACCTTCTATTTTGAGGTCATCTTGAGTGAAAGCAAGTGGCTCGTTTTGCGCCACGAGAATTTGCTGCCGTACCAAATCAATACCCGTAATAAGTTCAGTAACAGGGTGTTCTACTTGGAGTCGCGTATTCATTTCCAGAAAATAATAATCCAAATTGGCATCCACTAAAAACTCTACCGTACCTGCGCCAGAGTAGCCGCAAGCCCGTGCTACATCGGCTGCACTCTTGCCCATACGTGCGCGAAGTTCGGGTGTGAGAATGACCGACGGCGCTTCTTCGACGACCTTTTGATGACGACGCTGAATGCTACATTCACGCTCAAATAGGTGAACGACGTTGCCGTGATTGTCTGCCAAAACCTGTATTTCGATATGGCGTGGCGAAGTAATATATTTTTCAACAAAAACAGAACCATCACCAAATGCAGAGGTAGCTTCGCTCACTGCTCGTTGCATTTGTTCCGGCAATTCCTCCGAATTTTCGACTATTCGCATTCCCTTTCCACCACCGCCTGCAGAAGCTTTTATGAGGATAGGAAAACCGATTTTTGCCGCGATTTCTTGGGCTTCTTTAGCATCCGTAACCGCACGGTCAATACCCGGCACCATCGGAATATCGTAATCTTTTACAGCATCTTTAGCAGCGAGTTTGCTGCCCATGACCTCTATGGCGTGTGTGCCGGGTCCGACAAATATTATTCCTGCCTCGCTTACAGCTTTTGCAAAAACGGCGTTTTCACTTAAAAAACCATAGCCCGGATGTATCGCATCCACCCCGAGGCGTAAGGACTCTTCAATGATTTTTTTGCCCAATAAATAGGACTGATTCGATGGCGGCGGACCGAGGCAAACAGCTTCATCTGCATAACGTACATGTGGCGCAAGCCGGTCTGCTTCCGAATAAACGGCTACCGTACTGATGCCCATTTCTCGCGCAGTACGCATGACACGTAAGGCGATTTCTCCTCTATTTGCGATTAGTAATTTATTGATTTTCATAGTATTAAAATAGTCCAAAGTCGATAGACCATAGGCAGCCGCGAGACAGGTGTTAGCTATCGTACTGCATTTCATTTAAAACCTCATTAACTCTGTCGGGGTAATCCGAAATAATACCGTCCACGCCCCATTCGATGAGGCGTCGAATATGTAGTTTTTCATTGACCGTCCACGGAATGACACGGATATTTTTGTCGTGCAATTTACGAATTTCCTCCGCATTTAAAAGAAAATGATTGGGACTATAAATGTTAGGCGTGAAACCAAGTGCTTTAATATTTTGGTCGATGCCGTCGTTATTTGAGATGAGTAGGGCGGTCGTCACCGAAGCATCTATCTTATGGATTTCTTGCAAAGAACGTATGTCAAACGACTGGATACATACACGCTCTTTCAGTCCTGCTTTTACGACTTCATCATACACCAATCGCACAAATTTCGCAGGTGGGGGCGTGAATACATTGTCCCAAATCGGACGGCTTTTGATTTCTATATTATAGCCAATTTCAGCGTTTTGACTGTCTTTTACTTGATTTTCTATACGGGTAAAAACTTCGCTTAAAAGGGGTTTTGTGGCAGGAATTTCGACTTGTTCGGGGTAGTCGGGATTGCCGCGTTTACCGCAGTCGTATTGTTGGATTTGGGCGTAGTTGAGGTCGAGGATTCTAATGCCGTCCTCTTCTTCTACGGTAGAAGGTGTACCGTCGGGCTTCGTGCAAATCTTGTGGTTGAACCACGGTTCGTGCGACACAATGACTTGATTATCAGTAGAAATGACGACATCAAGTTCGAGTACATCCACGCCAAGTTCGAGGGCTTTGAGGAAGCTCAGTAGGGTGTTTTCGGGGGCATATCCGCGTGCGCCGCGATGTCCTTGTATTTCGATGTTTTTCATTTTAGTGTCGGGTGTGCAAGCGGTTATTATCAAGGTGATGACGAAAAATAGTGTGTATGTTTTGATTTTTTTCATGGTAAAACAAATAGTACGCGAGCAGACAGGAATGTCTGTGTTACGTAAGAAACTTCATCGTATCAATGTGATTGGGGTAATCATTGAGGTTGGGGTAGTGGGTCGTTCCGAATGGAATGGTTTTAAGGTCGCCTAAAGGTTGATTTGAGATGATATTTTGGATGTGGTCGGTTTGAGATTGTAGTTTTTGGGCGACTTCATTTATGTCGTCATAATACTCGTAATGCAGCATGGAAGTACGTGCATAGAGGTCTTCGGCTTCCTGCATGAGTACGATGCCATTTGAAATATGAGGCATACCGTTCATAATGATGAGCGAATAATTATAGTCAAAATTATTTTTAAATTTATCGTGGTGCGTGAGGTGTTCAAAGCGTTTCCAAAACTCCAATAGCGGCGCGAAATCATGGCCGCGTGGCACGTATAATTTGGTCGGGTTTTGACGACTCAAACCAAAGAAACGAAAGACATCAATTCCAAGTTTTTTCCAATCTTCTTCGCTTTCATTTCCCGTGAGAATGGCAACTGAAGTGCGTTTTTTACGGATAATATTGGGGTATTTCTCAAAATAAGTTTCATAATAACGTGTAGCACTATCTACATGCGTAACTATCACACGGTCAATGTCTTTTATGCGTTCAATGGTTTCGAAATACGCAGCGGATTCGGGCTGTATTTCTGCTAAAATGGAAATGAGGTGCGGTATGAGGTATTCGTTTTTATCCGAAAGTTTGATGACCGATTGATGCCCTGCGATGAATACATTGAAGATGTCTTGCAGCCCTTCAAGCGGAGTTTTGCCCGACAAGACAAGTGCTACTATTTGTGGTGTATTATTTTCGGAAATATCGTATTGCGCCGCCCACGTTTCGAGCTTATTTTTATCCAAAAAATGCGCCCGAAAAGCCTGTATAGCAAGTTGGGTGTTTTCGGCAGTGAGCCATTTATTATACAAATAAGTCTTATGAATAATAGCATCTAATGCTTCATTAGACTGCTCTAAATGATGACCCAATTTGGCGAGTACTTCGATGCGTTGTTGTAAAGACATTGACATGGCGCAAAAATAGGGAAATTAGTTGACAGTTTTTAGTCGATAGTCGATAGGAATTATGTGGAATGAATCGTATATTTAGGGGCTATTCTCGAGCTACTTATTTCGTTGGCGATATTCGAGTATGTTTACGATTCTTTGAGGAATATCTCTTATGGCTTTTTCATCTACCTCGTGAGTTTTGGGTTTCAGAAGATGGTAGCCGTGACATTGATTGGCAGGATTGTCACCTTCATATTCAAATTGAATGTAACACTCGTTTTTTTCGTCAAAATTATAAAGTCTTTGAGTTTCTTTTTTATCACCTACGGCATGAGGTAATAACTCTTCGGCATATTGTCTTCCTCCGAGTCCGCCTAAAAGTGGTGACTTGGGTGGGTTTTTGACATATTTAGGATGTCCTTCAATATGGCGATAATCCTCAAAATTGTAGCTTCGAGGCGTTCTGTTTTCATCCAACCATTGGTCTAACTCTTTGAAGTTTTTGATATGAAAAGCATCTTGGCAATCAGATGGCGTATTATTACAAATTTTACAAATACTTATTTTTATATCATTAATAATAAAGTTATTATAAAGGTTGAATAAGATGTATTCGCTTTGATTATCCACAATTTTCCGCTCGTATATTTCCTTTAAGACATCAGGAATATTATTTATGGTAAATTGATGACCACCTTTATTACGGACTATTTGATAATCACATTTATCAGACGTATAATGAAGATTTTCTTCCCAATTTTCTGCGGATGCTTTTTGTAAAAGGATGTTTATTGCAACGTCAGGAGGGATAGTTCCAAAATTGCCTATTTCTGAAAATTCTTGAATTAGAATGAGTTGTTGGAGAAACAAATCTTTATTTGAACCTTGATAAAACAACTCCGTACCTTTCTCACAATCAGCCCTGTCAATACAAATATAGACGGATTCCATAAAAGCCAAACCTTCGTCCGCAGTGGTGATATGGCGGTCAATATTTTCGGTGAGAAAATGCAGAAATACCTTAGCTTTGAATTTATCCATTCACGAAGGGTTTGTGCTCATCAATACGCGGAGGTCTTTGCCGATTTGGTCAAAAAATCCGGGTGGTGCTTTTTTGATTCTGCCCTTATCCGTTATTTCTATTTCGGTTAATTCAGAAGCGTTTTGCTCTTCGTTTCTATCGAAATACCAAATTTTGATATTTTCCTTGTCGATGACAGATTTTTTATTTTGTACCAATACGCCATTGATAATGTGGTCGCTATGGGTTTCAGCAATAATTTGTATGCCCGCCTGTGCCGCGAGTGACATCAATTCGGCGATTTTTGCTTGTCCGTAAGGGTGTAAGTGCGCTTCGGGATTTTCGATAATAATTAAAGAACCGGGTTTAGAGGATAGAATGGCAACTATCACAGGCAAAGCATAAGATAGACCGAAGCCAACGTTTTGGGTGCTGAATTCGTATGTTCGACCTATTTTAGTTGGAAAACTATATCGAATTTCATAACCATTGCCTACTTTTTGAGGGTGAATTTTTACGCCTTTGCAGATTTCCTGTTCCCATGCGGTAGCTTGTGCAATGAGCGATTTATCCTCTTTTTGAGTCGGATGCAATAGACCATCTATTACATTTTCATTTTTGTGATAATCTAAAAAATGTGCAGTCAATTCAGCTTTTCCTTCTTCTATGGAAAGCTGTCGCTCACTTTCAACGGCATAATCATCTGATTCATATTTAGCTAATCTTCCGGCACTTATGTATTGAAATGAATTGTTGAATATAGGTATTTCTTTTAAGTCATCATTAGAATAAATATTAGCATTTTGCTGGTTGGGAATGAAATCCGAGCTTAACCGTTCTTTAGCATCATAAAGCCATTCATAAGAAGTATCTTGATGGTTGAGTGCAATCTGAATTTTGTCATTCACTGCAAACGTAAATATGACATCTTTACCATCGCCAAGATAACAAAGTGGCTTATTCAAACTCAAACCCTTATCTAATCTATTTTTCTGAAAAGATTGCCGCAAAAGAAGCAAACTTTGTATTAAAGAGGATTTACCCGAACCATTTTCACCACATAATAGAGTAATATTGTTTAACTCTATATTTGTAATTTTATGTGATTTGAATTGTTTCAGGTGAATGGATGTAATCATGCTTGATTTAGTGTTTCTTGAATAATGCCATTGATCGCTTCAAATCGTTTGGTGACTCGCTCAGGTTGAGCTGTACCAGATGAAATAGATTGCACGAAATCATTATATTGATGTAATTCGATAAATGCTGTTTGGAATGTCTCTGTTCTATCATGTAATAACTCGCATTCTTCCCTTGAGAGTTTTGCAAAGTTAACGCTTAGTACTTCAAAAAGTGCCTTGTTGACGGGTTTTCTATCATCATATTCATCGAACCTTTTACGAAAAGCATCATTATCAAAAATCGCATACGCAAGGTTCATTGCTTTTTTGAAATCATTTTTCAATTTTTCAATTTCTTCATCTGAAAGCTCATTTATTTTTGCCATTCCTTTACTTAAAAAAGAATCTAAATCAGGTGCATATTCAGTATAATGAATTAAATAAAATGCAATAAAACGGTTGGCAAAATCTCTGTCTTGCATCCTCTGCGACCTTATCTTTCCATCTGTTGCCCGTACAAAAGCAACACCTTCTTCTGTACTGGCTTTCTTCAATTCTCCATTATCATCCAACAAATCTTCACCGCGCACCAAATCTGCCACTAAATCGGAGGCTTTTCCCTGATGTAAAGCGTGACGCATTTCCTGCGGCACGAGCTTTAATCCACCTTGATTGATTCGATTGAAAATATTATACTTTACGACATCCGGCGTACCTCTGCCAAGTATATTTCCGGTTATAGGAAAGGTTTTTATACGTCTTTGTAGGCTACGGGGAAGGTCGTCAAAATAATCATTATTATAGTCTTTTAGAAATTCAAGGTTTTCGAGTTTAAGCGTTTTATCAATTACAAAACTTTTAATCGTACTTATCCTTTGCAAACCATCAATAATCCGCCACAAATTATCATCACCAGCATCAAAATAAAACGCAGGAACAGGCAATTTTAGTAGTATGGATTCAATAAATCGACTTTTTTTTGTGGCGTTCCATAAATCGGGTAAACGCTGAAATTCTGTATCTATTTTTATTTCATTATGCTCCAAGCGGTCAATAATATCGCCCATATTGAGCGGAGGTGTGGAAATGACTATATCTTGATTAGGGTCAAAAGGAGCTGTGATAATGACATCCTCATTATGTTCCTGTTCTACTTCTTCACCCGATTGATTGATATTTATAACCGTTTCGACCATTTAATTAAGCTAATTTTAAAACAAAATATACATGCAAAATAACGTAAATTTTTGAATAAAGTCGGGTTGCACTGATTTTTTCTGTGTTAAGTTAAAATTAATTGTATCAACTCGTAATCGAATTTACTCAATTTTTAGTAAAAATACCTTATTTTTGCGGCGCATAAAAAGCGAATTAGCTAAACTTTTTACAAAAAAAACTCGTTAGTAAGTTCGTGTACCCGTTATTCGTGTACTCGTTATCCGTACTAAAGTTTACGAATAACAAATACACGAATAACGAATCAACGAATAACGAATACACGAATAACGAGTCAACAAATAACGAATACACGAATCAACGAATAACGAATACACAAAATAATGGCGATTTTTATAACAGACGAATGTATAAACTGCGGGGCTTGCGAGCCAGAATGCCCGAACACCGCTATCTATGAAGGCGGCGTAGAATGGGCGTTTAAAGACGGCACAACAGTACAAGGCGAACTTGCGCGCGAAGACGGCACAATGGTCACAGTGGATGCCTCGCAAGCACCTGTGGATGATGATATTTATTATATCGTACCCGAAAAATGCACGGAATGCAAGGGCTTTCACGAAGAACCGCAGTGCGCTGCCGTTTGTCCGGTAGATTGCTGTGTACCCGACCCCGACCGCGAAGAAACCGAAGAGCAACTACTTGAACGTCAAGGGATTTTGCATCCTGCATAGAACGTACTGAAAGATATTTTTAGACATCCCGGCTTCGTATGAGGTCGGGATTTTTTTGTTTGGAAATGTGTGGGTTTTTAATTTGGGGAGGTGAGGTCATAAACTTAGTTCTTGTTCCATAACACACACATAGTTTTAATAAAATTTTTAAAAAATATATAAATGTGTATATCTTTTTTGGAAAAAATGTATAAGTTTGCGTAGATATACGTTAAAAAAGCGTAAGTCAAAACAACTCATTAGCGTTTTAATGAATCATAAATAAACAAATCACGAATCAACGAGTCTTCTCACAACTCACTTCAACGACCCAATGGCAGATTATTTTACCACACTCAAAGGCGGAGAACAACTCCAAGAACGTCTCAACGTAGATGCTTCGCAATACGCAGATTTTCAATACTTTATCAAGGGCGATATATCTGGTATTCAGGAATTTATCTTCAATGTGCAATCGGAAGGGGCAGCTAAAACCCTCAAAGCAAGGTCATTTTTTATTCAAATCTTGAGTCGCGTCTGTATCAAGCATTTTGAGGAAAAATTAGAGGACAATTGTAAGGTCTTTTACGATGGTGGCGGTACGTTTTATTTGTTTTCCAAAATCGACCCGGAAGTTGCTATTCGTGACATCCGAAAGGTTATTGACGATTATTGCGGTAAAGAGGAATTTTATGTCATTCTAAATTCCCTTGATTTGCAAGACCCGAAATTTCCAAGTAACTACATCAACGATTTCAGCAAGATTTGGACGCACATCAATCACGAATCCAATGAAGCTAAACTCACCAAATTTGCAGGAGAGCTGAAAGCTTTCGCCCCTTACCCTTCCATTTTCAGTAAAGAAAATTATGATAAATTAAGGAACTGGAAGGAATTTGCTACATATATCGTTGACCGCAAAGGAACGGATGTACCTAATCGCGGTATTTTGGTCGGAGAAAATAAACCAAAAAAAGAGAAGATATTTGAAGTAAAAAAAGAGAATATTCAAGTATTTGACCGAACTGTGCGTATTGGTGATACCGAAGAAGTTCGTGACAAATTTTCGGGTAGTATCATCAACAAACTTCCTGTTTGGCATGATGATGTCTACCAAAAATACTATCATTTAATTTTAGAGGAAAATAAACTTCGCGCAAAAAAAGGCGATGAAAATGATAAAATTCGCCTCGGACAAATTATAGATTTTCACATGATGGGTTTGATGGCAAAACAACGCACCGGCACAGACAAACTCGCCGTTCTCAAACTCGATATTGACAATCTTGGCGCACTGTTCAGAGGCTTGAACGGCTTGGCAGAATTGGAGAAAACCTCAAAGGCGATGGAGTGGTTTTTTGATAAATTTTTGTGCCAATTGTGGCAAAATGGTACGTTCAAATACCAAGAACCCTACGAGGCACAAGGCGAAACTCGCTACAAACTCCTCCCCGAATCTTACCGCGACAATGTATATGTAGTCTTTGCGGGTGGCGACGATTGTTTTGTGGTGGGTGCTTGGGATGCGATTTTTGAATTTGCGAGGGATTTGCACGAAGCATTTGATGATTTTCAAGGGGCATTGACGGATAGCGTGGCAGCACTCAAAATGAATTTGACACCGGAACAAGGTCATTTTTACGAAAAAATCACCCTTTCTGCATCGCTGACCGTTGTGGGGTCAAAATTTCCGGTGGTGCGCTTTACGGGCATGGCAGAGGAAGCCCTCGAAGCTGCCAAAACACATTTCAAAATCGACGGAAAACCCGTCAAAAATGCGATAAGTGTATTTGGTCACGTCTTGCGTTGGGAAGATTTTTATAAGGCTTACGACAATGCCAAATCCCTCCGCGACCTCGTCACCGAACGGGGCGAAAGTCGCGCCCTTTTGGAGCGTTTGCAACAAAGTACCACCACCTATGCGCGACTGTTTGACCATGCGGGTGAAGGCAATCTTCGCGCTCCGCAGGTGGCGCGACTGTACTACTACCTCCGCAATGTCAAAAACAAGAAAGAAAACTTAGACTTTATCGAAGAGCAAATCATTACACCTTATTCACGGGGATTACTTCGTGCGTATCAGGAAGCACATAATCCCAATTACAAATTTGACATCAACAAACCCGCTCAATCTTGGCTCACCATTCCGGTAGCTGCGCGTTGGGCGGAATTATTGACCAGAAAATAAATCAATATGCCAAGCAATCAAAATTCTGAATCTAATCCAATGTTAGAAAGTGGAAAAAAGTATTTTGGAGAACATTATCTTGACATTCTCAAGATTCACAAAGGGGATAAAGTGGATGTACTAGATAAATGTACTCGTGATCTGATAGCTGAAACTTATGATGGTATTACCACCAACCAATTACGTAATGTATTCAGCGAAATTAAAGGAATTACAGATAAAAATAAATTAAAATTAAAACGCCACAGGTTAGCCTACGTCATTGCTCGTCAAGTAGGTCGAGACAAAGTTGAGAAAGCACAAAAACTCCTACTGCTCATTGACGATTTGATTAAGAATATTCAGAGTGACGACGATGTAGAAGGTTTCCAGCACTTCTTGGAGTCCGTAGTAGCTTATCATAAATACTATAATGACGTAGTGGCAAAAAACAGACGCAAAAACAATAATCGAAGATAACAATCAAAAATATCATGGCAAAATTAACAGGTAAAATCATCATATCCGGCACCATCACTGCCACAACCGGACTACACATCGGCGGGTCAAAATCTTCTTTGGATATTGGCGGCGTAGATTTAAATGTCATTAAAACGCGGCGAGGTGTGCCGTTTATTCCCGGTAGTTCGCTCAAAGGGAAACTGCGTTCTATGTTGGCGAAAACACAGAATTCTATTGCTGTTTCCAAAAAACAACTCAGAGACGATAAAGAGGCTGAACATGAACTCCGTGACCGCTACGGAAAGGATTACAAGACGGACGAGGAAGTGCCGTTTATCATTCAACTATTCGGCGAAGCGGGCGACAACGAAAAACACAGCGAAATCACCCGCGTACTCGTGCGCGATGCGTATATGGATGCGAAAAAATTCAACGAAGACTTTGAAGTAAAAGACCCCAAAAATGTTGAATACGCCGACATCAAATGGGAAAATACCATTGACCGCAAAACAGGCACAGCCAAGCATCCGCGCCAATTGGAGCGTGTTCCGGCAGGTTCGGCATTTAATTTTGAATTGGTGTACGACCTTTATGATGATGTAAACGAAGATTACAAGGATAATAATGGTAAAGTAGAAACCATAGGATTTACCAAGCTACAAAAACACCTCTGGGCATTGGATACGGCGATGCGTTTATTGCAAGACGATTATATCGGCGGACATGGTTCGCGTGGTTATGGGCGCATCGAATTTACTACGGTGAATGTAGACCAACGTAATGTCGGAGAAGACCAATATAAATCTGGTGAGTCGCATGATGAGGTCAAAGCTTTTAAAGCGAAATGGCAACCTCAAGTTGCCGAAGCGTAAACACCCCGTACCGACGACTTTAGCCGTCGAAGTGGTCGAAAAAAATATTTATAAGTATTTGAATTTCATTTTATTAAAAATAAAAAATAAAATTCACTTGACGGCTAAAGTCGTCAGTACAGAGTTCGCGGTCAGTCTGTGAAGTTGCCTGTACGTAACATTCAAAATTAACTTATGCAAGCCGTCATACTTAAATGTCCGCCATACGCGCAGTACCATTTCGGACGTATTGCGCCCGACCAAAATACGTCATTGGACGATACTTCTACCTTTATTCATTCAGATACGCTGTTTTCTGCGATTATTAATATGGCAGCTAAAATGTTGGATAAGAGTGAATTAGATGTTTTGATTGATGATTTTGATACAGGTAAAATTAAGATGTCATCGGGTTTTTATTTGTTGCAAATTGAAGGCAAAGACATCTTCTTTCTGCCCAAGCCCGCTTGGTGCATCGCCGATACTACGGGCGAATCCAAGACCGATAGCCACCACCTCAAAAGCATCAAAAAGGTAGCGTTTATCTCTAAAACAGTTTGGGAAATGGGCATACCCGTGGCGGAGTGGGGAAAAGAATGTCGTTTCATTCAAGATAAATTTGTGGTGCATCATTCTGAATTGAACGAAGAAGAAAAAGCCTGGGAAAAAATCAAAATTTACCACAAAGATTCCCTACCGAAAGTCAACGTCCACAAGCCCAACCGCGACAACAGCATTTACTATCAAACCAATATCCAAATCGGCGGTAATACCAACGCTCGTGTTCATTTTTATTTTTTATTGGAAAATAATTCGACCAATGATACGCTGAAAAATGTATTAAATATGTTGAAGTACGAAGGTATCGGCGGAGAACGGACGGTGGGCTGCGGTCACTTGGAAGATATTGATTATCAGCCATTTGAATTGAATGTAAATAGCACACACCAATGCAGCGTTTCATTATTCAATCCGAATGACGACAAGGAATTGAAGGCAGCCAAACACTACGACATTATCACACGCGGTGGTCGTCCGATTAGTAGTAATTTGCGATTGAAACGGATTAAAATGATGTCGGAAGGGGCGATTTTTAACCAAAAAGTATCGGGAACATTAAGTGATATTACACCGAAAGGTACGACATTTCCTTATTTGAGATATGGCAAAGCCTTTTGTTTGCCTGTGCCTGAAATGAAATGAGAAATGCCTACAACTCACCTTGCATTTTCAAAATGCAAGGTGAGTTGTAGGCATCCAATGGAACATGTTCCATTGCACAAAATTAAGTAGTGAGACAAAAATAGGCTTACAATTTTGACGTGGTTATTTTTTCGATAGTTTTTCTTACAAAAACCGCGCATAGCCTACGCTACGTAAGGATTTTTGTAAGGAAAAATAGCGGAAAAAGAAGCCGTCAAAAAGTAAGGATATTTTTGTCTCACTACTTACCACACAAAAAAAGATATAAGCATGACAATAAATCAAGTTCATAAAATAAAATTGACGACCCTTTCGCCTGTTTCGGTGGGCGATGGCGGCAGCTTGATTCCTTTTACGGATTACCTATTGGACGGGGACGAGGTGGTGTATATCGACCAAGAAAAAATGGAGGCGCGACTCTCCGAAAAACCGGAATATGTTTTAGATGAATTGGTCAAAAATATCGGCTATGCTGCCAATGTCCGCAAGAATGATTTTTTGCTCAATTTTATAGAGGACGCATCCCTTTTAGATACCTCTTTGGAGGCGGTCTCGCGGCATGGGCGCATCCCTGCGTATGGCATTGATAATGTAACCGAACTCCAAACGATTGTCAAGAACTTTGGGCAGCCCTACATTCCCGGCAGCACAATAAAAGGCGCGATGAAAAACGCCATTTTGTTTGATTGGTTGCGCGAAGACCCTGCCGGAAAAGAAGCCCTTTTTCAGTTCAAAGAATCCTTGTTTAATAGAGCCGACAACCCAAATAAAGTCTACCAGGAAAAGGTCGAAGATAAGATTTTTGGGAGTTTGCGGAGTCGGCGGCGGATGCCTTATTCCATGTTTCGGGTGGCAGATACCAACTCGCTACCCGCTACGGACGCGCTCGGTGTGTACAAGACCGACCGCTTTCATTTGAGCAAAGGCAACCCCGACACTCAATTGAGTATGATTAAGGAAGCCGTCAATGCAGGTTGCGAATTTAACTTTACACTTGAAATCGACGCAAAAACGAAAACTTTTGATAAATATATCAAAAAATTAAGAAATAATATATTTGAATTATTTGACATTATAAATTATTTCACCCTCGAAAACCTCTATCAGGAATTGGATTATTTCAGGGGAGAAATCAACCCACAAGTGGATAAAGAATTGAGCAATTATTACAGTTTCCTCGAAGACCGCGTACAGGAAATCGAAGGCTACAAAAAAAACAAACAAAGCATTGCACTAATGCGCCTTGGTTCGGGCAAAACCTATTATTACAACTCTATCGGCTTGGCATTTATGCTGACCTACGAAAAGGCAGAAGACCGATTCAGACGACAATTCAGACTACGCCCCAAGCAAGACCTTTTCCCCGTCACACGCACTATTACGCATGATAAACGCGAATTGGGTTGGGTGAGAATTGAAAATGTATTGTAACACGGTACTTCCAGTCCGTGTATCGCGCTATACTTGCAAAACACTGAAAATTATGAATGTAGATACATTAAGAAAACAGGCAAAAAGTAAAATTTCCGATTCTATACAGGAAGTATTCAAATTATTAGACCAAAATTTGAAGGAAGATACGCACACGCACAATACTTTCCTTGCAATAAAAGGCGCGTACAAAAGAGCCGCTTATGCTGAAATTCAAAACATCATTGATTGGGAAACCGCAAATCGTGAACGTAGCAAATGCAGTAGCAATTTACTTGTATTAATTGATAATTTGGATGAGAATGATTTGGACGAAACATCCAACGAAACAGAAAAAGATGTGATTACCAAAAGTCGTATTTTAGTTTTTGTACCGGATGAAAATAGAGAGGCAGATATACAAAAATATTTCGACAAATTACCTTTTGGAACATACAGCATTTGCAAGTATGATGAAACACCTAATTTGAAGAAATTTGATTTAGTGGTATATGATAATCGTGATTTACCTTCCAATAAAAGTTTGACAGATGAGCAAGTGCAAACGATTAAACAACGCACTGATTTTATGGAAAAATGTATTGAACAAAATTCCGTAGCCATTCATTTTGGTAATTATTTGGCTTGGCTAAATCATAATCGCGATAAAGCACATGCGGCTAATTCTAAATTCGCATTATTCGCTCGCATTAAAGAAATGTTGGAATTTTTGGAGGCTTTGGAATAAACTGAGTGCGCTACAAATCGGTGGTCAGTTCAAAAAAATAAAAAAACCAAGAATCAACCGTCTTTCTGAATTTATTTCAGAATCTCCCAAGCGGTAGAAAACAAATGCTATACGAAAGTTGTAATTTGTAGATTTGTAATAAAATACAAAATTGTAGCTCACATCAAAATCGAGCTTTGTCGCATAGGAGATTCTGAAATAAATTCAGAAAGACGGTTTGGTTTGGAGTTTTGGATTACCGTTACCATCGATCTATGACGCATTGAAATAAAAATATTGTGTACCACTCAGTTGAGTTGATGAATTGACGGACTGTTGGATTTGTAAATGGCAGACAACAATATTTTCTTATTTTGTTAGAAATTATACATTATTAAAATTTCAAATAAAAATAAAACAAGTAATTTCGTTTGCTAAACTTGTACGGTATCAATAGATTTTGAAAATGTCCCACTACTTACAATTAGGAAAAATAGAATAATGAAAAATAAACTCACCCTCACCCTCCTCCTTGCGTGTGTAAGCGTATGTGCGTATGCACAAGATGTGGCGAAGCTCACTGAGCGTATTATCAAACTCGAGCAAAAATTCCTGTGGTTAGGCATTGGAACTGTGGCGGCATTGATTGGTATGGCAACGTTATTGTATCGAAAAATGAGTGGTATTATCCAAGAACGCGCCGACCAACTCTTAGAAAAGAAATTTGCCGAACACCCTGTCTTTGCCCGTTACGAGCGCGAGCAGGCGGTCAAGCGCACCGGTATCATCATCGTCGGGCAGACGGCGAAGGACAAAGACCTCGTGGACTATCTCGAACAAGACGGCTACACCAAAACCGACTCCTTCGCCATTGACCAAGTGACCGACATCGACGTCAATAAGTACAAACTCCTCCTATTCAACGACGAATCCGGCGCACTCCAACAAGCACAAATGGACGTATTAGCCAACCGCTACAACGGACAAATCAAACTATTTTACTACACCGCCGCCAATAAGCGATTCGAAAACCGACAAGTCAAAATGTCCTCCTTCGCCAACTCCAAACCCACCCTCGTCAAACGACTCTTAGAAGCGCTGACGAATTGACGAGTTGTTGAGTTGTTGAATTGACGAATTAACGAATTATTGTACCGTCCTACTTTACATTAATCATTAATCATTATAAATTAATCATTAAAAAATGCACGTAAGAACACTCACTGTGACCTTTGATTTGCCCTTGCGCTATCAGGAGATAGACAAGTGGCGTGGTGCCTTTGTGGAGTTGACGGGTGGCGACCTGCCCATTTTTCACAACCACAAAGACAACCTGCCCAACCGATACATCAAGGAATACTCCCGCATACAGTACCGTTCGACGGGCAGACGCGCCGCTATATTTGCCATCAACGAAGGCATTGATGCCCTCCAAGACATCCTCGAACGCCCCGACCTGCAAATCTACTGGTACGACCAACCCACCGACATCCGCATCCACAGCCTCAACATGGAAGGGCATTACCTACAAATGACCGCCACGCCGCAGCACTACCGCCTCCGCCGTTGGTTGCCCTTCAACCAACACAACTATCCCGAATGGCGCCAAGCCAAAAACCTCCGACAACGCATCCGACTACTCGAAAAAATCCTCACCGGACACATTCTCGGTGCTTGTCAGGGCTGCGACTACCACATCCCCGAAAGGCTCCGCGTCGAACTCCAACGCATCAATCGAACCACCAATATCACTTACAAAGACGTTGGCATGATAGCCCTCGACATCGAATACACCGCCAATATCCTATTGCCACAGGGCATCGGCATCGGCAAATCCACCGCGCTCGGCTTCGGTTGCCAAAACAACATCCGACCCCGATACCCACAAGCCCTTCCCGAAAACGATATTCAAGTGACGACGTATTGACGAGTTGCGAGTTACGGGTTACGAGTTGCGGGTTTTCGAGCTGGGAGTAAACGAATTACGAAAAAAATGACAAATATGTTAGTACGCTATATTCATATTTTATAACTTTGACCAACGTGCCACGTCAGTACATCAGCACATCAGCACATCAGAACGTAAATCCCCATAAACGGACTGTATCCGTAGCCGTTTCTATCGTAGAAGCCGCCCTGCATCAGCCGGAAACCACTGTTCTTTACCAACACGGGCATCAAAATAAAAATTAATAGCGGCGAAACTGCCGCTTACCAAATATATAAGACAAACGATAAACAAGCACAAGCTGACGGAATGTCGTCGGGTTTTGGGCGTTTATTGTTTGTCCTTTTTTAAGTTTAAAAATGCTTCGTCAGAGTTATGTGCCATGAAAAGTTGCACTGAGACGCAAAGTGCCGCGAGTCTGTCGTCCTGAACGTCCATGTCAGAATTATGTGCCATGAAAAGTTGCACTGAGACTAAATGTCTTTAATATTAATATACAGCTTTTTTCATCAGAGTTATGTGCCATGAAAAGTTGCACTGAGACCTTGTCTCCCCCCGAATCAAGTGCCTGTATCTTAATCAGAGTTATGTGCCATGAAAAATTGCACTGAGACACATCGCCGGAGACGATTTCGAGTGCGGGATTATCATCAGAGTTATGTGCTATGAAAAGTTGCACTGAGACTTCGTTCCAAGCGGCTTCACAGTTTTTTCCTTTTATCAGAGTTATGTGCTATGAAAAGTTGCACTGAGACTTCGTTCCAAGCGGCTTCACAGTTTTTTCCTTTTATCAGAGTTATGTGCCATGAAAAGTTGCACTGAGACATAAAAAGATATGTGGGGGAAATGGTTATACCATCAGAGTTATGTGCCATGAAAAGTTGCACTGAGACAAGAATAATATTACTCTCATCAACCTCGATGTTTATCAGAGTTATGTGCCATGAAAAGTTGCACTGAGACTCAAACTCAGGAGCGCTCGGGTGAATATAGATTAAATCAGAATTATGTGCCATGAAAAGTTGCACTGAGACCATTGTGCAAATAAACTTGCTCCAAAAAAACAAAGTCAGAGTTATGCGCCATAAAAAGTTGCACTGAGACGCCCAAGTCGCACCATTCGGGTCGTTGGCATTTAATCAGAATTATGTGCCATGAAAAGTTGCACTGAGACACAAGATGTAACTGGCGTGTCCAAGCTAATGAATTGTCAGAGTTATGTGCCATGAAAAGTTGCACTGAGACTTTTCCTCCATCTCTTTCTATTGTTTTTTCTTCAATGTCAGAATTATGTGCCATGAAAAGTTGCACTGAGACATAAAGTTATTGTTTGGAGTAAAAAATACTGTCTTGTCAGAATTATGTGCCATGAAAAGTTGCACTGAGACTTGTGTTTTGTGTAATGTAATCATTCAAGATTAGTCAGAGTTATGTGCCATGAAAAGTTGCACTGAGACTTGTGTTTTGTGTAATGTAATCATTCAAGATTAGTCAGAGTTATGTGCCATGAAAAGTTGCACTGAGACTGAGGTGATGGTTTCTTTGGTGTGGTTTTTATGAAATCAGAATTATGTGCCATGAAAAGTTGCACTGAGACTATGCCATACCATGTAAATGTTGTTCCGGCAGGAAATCAGAATTATGTGCCATGAAAAGTTGTACTGAGACAATTTATCGCAGAACCCATAGTCAACCAAAATTGATCAGAATTATGTGCCATGAAAAGTTGCACTGAGACATAAAGTTATTGTTTGGAGTAAAAAATACTGTCTTGTCAGAATTATGTGCCATGAAAAGTTGCACTGAGACCAAGATTGCGCTATGTCCTTCGAAAGAAAAGTTAGTCAGAGTTATGTGCCATGAAAAGTTGCACTGAGACATCCAAACATAAGGCTATCTGTGTCAAAATGTCAATCAGAGTTATGTGCCATGAAAAGTTGCACTGAGACATCCAAACATAAGGCTATCTGTGTCAAAATGTCAATCAGAATTATGTGCCATGAAAAGTTGCACTGAGACTTTTCGGTTTTTTCTATTTCTCCCTATGCAAATGATCAGAATTATGTGCCATGAAAAGTTGCACTGATGAAATGTGTTGAAGTGCTGACGTACTGATGTACCGAATTAACGACAACACATCAACACATCAAAAACGCCTCAGTAGAGACGCGATTAATCGCGTCTCTACTGAGGCGTTTTACGTCAGTACATCAACACAATAACACGACAACACAACAAGCCAACGAATTTGATATATTTTGAAATAAAAAAACCGTACATTTATCCCTATTTCCTAACCAACAAAATACGAGTCCAACGCGCTTGATTTTGAACTTTCCCGATAATTATCGGGATTGATACTTGTACGGATAGGTCGCGACCTGTCCTTATCAGAACTTCAACCATGTCTTACACTACAAAAGTACCATTTCACACCGTTCGATTGCGCTTCACAGGCAGTGACGCGCTTGTTCCTTTGTTTGAAAAAAAATCAGTTCGATTGAGTGGTGATGCCGATTCGTTGACACGCGATTTCCAACGATTATTTCAGAAAAAAGTAGTTGATAAAGGCAATTATGACAAATTCCTACACTACCACCATACCGAAAATTACGACGTAGCGACGCTGACCGTACATATTCCAACACCCAAACACCAGCGTTATCCTGCCTTTGATTTGGAATTTGATTACCTGTATCACGAAGGAAAAAACGGTTGTTTGGGCATCGTGCCGGCTATCGGTACGGAGGCTTACGGCGAAGATGCGGACGATTTGAAGGGAAAATTGGAGGAGAGTATTCGCCTTAATTTTAAACGAAATAAACGCCTGCGTTCCATGTATCTCGTCATCCCGACGCTGTGGTATAAGGCGATGAAATTGGAAAAAACAGAACTTTCGCTCGACTTTTTGACCCCTTCCGAACTTGCCCAAAATGACGACACGAAAAAAGATGAATGGCTGCCCAAAGTCGCGCGTTTGCTCGTCATTCCGCGTAGGGTGGCGTATGGGCGTGAGGCAGAATTGGAGCGTATAGCGCGAGTTTTGAAAGGGCGATTTAATCGAAATGTTTTGCTCGTAGGTGCATCGGGCGTCGGCAAAACCGCGCTCGTGTGGGAACTCGCGCACCGCCGCAAAGAACTTGGTGTCAAACAGATTATTTGGGAAACCACCGCCTCTACACTCATCCGCGAATTGACGGGCGATGTCGGTTGGGAACAGAACCTTGCCCTGCTTTGTCGCGAACTTTCGGAGAAGGGCGAAGCCTTATATGTCCGCAATTTTTTGGAGCTTTTTGAAGTCGGACAATACGCTGGAAATAACGTCAGTATGGCGGAGTATATTCGCACGTATTTGAGTAGAGGAGAGGTCAATTTGATTACAGAATGTACGCCCGAAGAACTCGCCCAAATCTACGTGCGAAGTCCTAACTATACGGCTCTTTTTCAGGTAGTTAAGTTGGAAGAACCGCGCGAGGGTTTGGAAGATATTATTGTGCAAAAAGTCAATGATATTGCCCGTTTGGAAAAGGTCGTCATTGAGCCGGAGGCGATAAAAGAAACCATTCGTCTCAACCGTCGTTTTACGCCCTATTCGGGTTTTCCCGGCAAGCCGATTCGTTTTTTGGAGAGTATTTTATTAAATCAAAAAAATGCGGATAAACGCGAGCAGAAAATCCAACGAAAAAAGGTACAAACACGCATTGACCGTTCGAGTGTGATAAAATATTTCTGCGAAGAAACGGGTATGCCGTCCTTTATGGTAGACCCAAATCAAAGCATTGAGATAGGCGAAGTGCGCGATTTTTTCCGTAAAAATGTATTCGGTCAAGACCCTGCGGTGGATAGCGTGACAAATATGTTTCCGGTGGTCAAAACCGACCTTTCACGACAGGGCAAACCGATTGCGTCCTTCCTTTTTGTCGGTCCTACGGGCGTCGGAAAAACTGAATTGGCGAAGGTATTGGCGGAGTTTATGTTTGGTAATCGCAAACGTATGGTGCGCTTTGATATGAGTGAATTTAGTAATCCGTATGATGTGCAGCGATTGACGGGTTTGGGTTACTACCAAGATGGCTTGCTGACGGCTGCGGTGCGCCGCGAACCTTTTTGCGTTTTATTATTTGATGAAATAGAAAAAGCGGATGCCACTTTCTATGATTTGCTCTTGCAAATGCTCGGCAGCGGACGCCTCACGGATAGCTCCGGCAGGTTGGTCAATTTTTGTAGTACGATAGTCATTATGACTTCAAATATCGGCGCGAAATCTTTGCAGTCAGATAGAATTGGTTGGAAACAAGAAATTGATAATGAGTCGGTTAACTTGCATTTTATGTCGGAAGTGCAAAAGCATTTTCGCCCTGAATTGCTGAATAGAATGGATGAGATAATTCCGTTTCAACCCATCTCAAAAGATATCGTAAAATACGTGGTAAATCGTGAAATCGGCTTGCTCAAAAAACGCGAAGGCATTGCCTACCGCGACCTCGAATTGAATCTCTCGGAGGAGGTTTTAGACCATTTTGCCACAACGGGTTACGACCCAAAATACGGCGCAAGACAGATACAACGGACACTGCGCGAAGGTTTAGTTTTGCCGCTTTCTAAGCAATTAAATTTGTATGATTTTGAGGATAAATTGGTGGTGAATGTAACGCTAAAAGACGGTAAAACACACATTGAAATAGAAGCCGACCCACTAAAAACCGAACTATTGCTCGAAGAACTTTCGCGCGACCGTTGGACGGAACATGCCGGGGATCTTCGCCGCAGTATTGCCAAGATGAAACAGGGCAGTTTTTATCTCAAATTGATGTCTGATTTGAATATTTTGGAACGCGAAAAACGGCGTATACCCAAGACATTTTGGACGAATGAAACGAATGCACAAAACTACACGGATTATCTACAAACCAGAGAAAGTGTAGATATAATGACCGAAGAGGTCCGCGATTTGGAGGAAGATTTTGTTTTGGTTTGCATGGGGTTGAAGCATTATAATGAAAGCCTTGTGAAGCGAACCGAGGCATGGGAAGCGGCATTTAACGGACTCAAACGCGAGCTGTACAAACGTGTGCATAAGAATTGTGACCACAGAAAAATCGCGTTAATTGGTAGTTCTGTACAGATGGGACTTGATGTATATTTCGACATTTTTAAATCACAAAATTATGATTATCAGGTGTTTGGACTATGGTATCGCGAGTCATATTACGAAGAAATCGTTACGACAGTAAAAACGCTGGACAATGGAACGAGTGAGGTGGTCAAGGATATGCGGAAGGATTATGTGCGAGTGGAGATGTCGATAGATAAGCCGCTGGAATTTGAACCCGAAGAGTTGGAGGATGTATTTGTCGGTATCGAATTGCGCATTGACGGCGATTGTGCGAGTGCGTATCTTGGTGGCGAAGATGGTCTGCACAAATGGAAGGTCAAAAGCGGACAGCATTCCTATTTTGTCATCAGCACGAGTGAGGATGAATTGAAATTGGGAGAGGGTTTGCACCGTAAAAATATGTTTAAAAATGCCAAGGCTCGACGTATTTACGAACCCACATCTTTGGAGGATAAAAAGTACGGCATCAAACGCGAAATTCAACGTGGTAATTATTCGGATTTGATTAAAAATGCCTTGGATGACCTTTTAGAGAAGAAGTTGGACGAGGTATTGGCGTGATGGTGGATGGTTTGGAATTTCTATGAAAAAATTGTAATTTACAGGTATTATTTATAAATGTTTTGCGAACTCGTAATTCGCAACTTGCAACTCAAAATACTATGTTAGTTTTAGAAATAGAGAACAGATTTGATTTAAAGAGCTTTCCAAGTCATATGACGGATGAAGAGTTTTTTCAATTTTGCATGGATAATCAGGAAGTTCGTATTGAGCGCGACAAAGATAGAAATATTATTATTATGCCTCCAGTTACTTTTGATTCAGGGAATTATGAAGGTGAAGCCTTTGTAGAGGTTAAAATTTGGTGTAGAAAAAACGGTGGAAAAGCCCTAAGTCCATCCGCAGGTTTTACGATGCCTACAGGCGCAGTACGCTCCCCCGATGCCTCATGGATTAGTCCTGAACGACTTGCTAAAATGCCGGAATCTGAACGGTCAAAATTCGCGGCTATCGTACCGGATTTTGTGATTGAAGTGCGCTCTAAAACAGACCGCATAAAAATGTTGAAAGAAAAAATGTTGGAGTGGATAGAAAATGGTGTCAGGCTCGGATGGCTTATTGACCCGAAAACGGAAACGACCTATATTTATCGCGAAAATGGCGGTATCGAAATCCTCGAAGGTTTTGACCGCATACTCACAGGTGAGGATGTAATGCCGGGCTTTGAATTTGATTTGAAGTTGTTGAAAATAGAATAATTATTGAATTTAAACTTGGCTTGAATTTATACGTATGACCGATACACAAACAGTAAAAGAATATTACACGAAAGAGGAATATTTGGCTTTTGAGGAAATGAGTCGTGATAAGAACGAGTATGAACATGGGGAAATAAAACAAATGCCAAGTGTTTCTCTCCAACACGCAATGATAGGTGGCAATATGCTTTTTGCGACGAAATCAACGTTGAAAAAGCAGGGGAAATCAGGTAGGGTAGCGGGGAGTAATGTAAAAATCTACATTGAAGATGCTGACCTTTATACTTATCCTGACGGTTTAGTTGTGTGTGGAGATTTAAAATCCCATATTGGGAATGACGCTGTAACGAACCCTCTCATAATCGTGGAAATTCTCTCCGAAGATACAGCCGGCTACGACAGAGGTACGAAATTTAGAAAATATTGTTCCTTACCTTCCTTTAAAGAATATGTATTAATCACACAAGATGAACCAATTGTAGTGGTTCTGTTTCGAGATATTGATTTTTGGAGAATGACGACCACCGTAGGATTGGATAGGTCAGTAAAGCTAAATTCATTGGATATTGAGATACCGATGGCTTTGATTTATGAAGATGTTGACGATCTGCCTACGCCGCAATTTGGCTTAGATTTTTAACGTAACACAGACATTCCTGTCTGTGCTTGTAGAGTACAGACAAGAATGTCTGTGTTACGTCAAATACGCCTCCAATTCCGCCTTCAATCTTTCCATACCGTCCTCATTTTTTTCGTAAATAATATGTTTGAATCGCTTGAAATCAAAAGGCAATCCCCTTGCATCTTGCACCAATAAAATAACTTCCTTTCCGAGCGTATGTGCCAAGCCCAATTCGTAAAATGCAGTCGTGTTGCTTTCGCTAATATCAAGGATAAGTAACGCTGATTCATTAATGTGTTGCCAAAGTGTGTCCAACACTTTTACACCTTCTAAACCCTTCGATTTCACCCCTTCCAAATTAGCGGAACCCAATACTTCACACAGCGCACCAAACAGCATTTCATCATCATTCGACAGACGGATAAAACACTTTTTTTGTGAAGTAAAATTCGTATTTTTGAAAATGGGATTTACAGTAAAATTATCATTCTCCGCAGGCGCAACTACCGTATTTTTTTCTTTTTCGGGAAATAAACTATCTTCTTGATTGTCAGGTATTTGCTGTGTATTTTTTCGTAAATTTTTCTGTATAAAAGTACGTACTGCCAAATTATTTTTATCATTCTCTGTCACTATCGAATAATAACCGTTTGGTGCGGTATTATCTTCATTTTTGAATTGCAAATGAACGCTGATACTACATCCGTTTTTTGTTTTTTTATTCAAATAAATAACCTCGTGTTCACCCTTTTGAATCCATGCCTGAAGTTCCGAATATTCCTCATCATATAGAAAGTCTTTTTCACCATTCACGCGATTTATACGCAATGCGAGAAAGTCATCAGGAAAGAAGGTTTTAGAGAAATTTTCCAGAAATTCTACAAACGCATCTGCATGAATATTTGTCGGAAAAAAGAAAGAACCTTGCAGCTGCGGACGAACATCCAAAGACGTATTTTCGGATGCTTCAGTTTTAGTTTGCAGACTTTTCAGCAGTAAGTTTTCCATCGCCTTATTATCCGCAAAATTCCCCAAGGAAATATAGTAAAAACCCACTCGATGCCGCACATTTTGAGCGTTCAAACCCAAGACAAACTGCTGTTTTTGCCCTATACGTTTGGCACTAAAAATACTGCCTGCGCCACTACTTCGCAGCAAGATACACATCGAATCTATACCACCATCTTCGTAGCGATAACAGGAATTATCGGCATTGATATAGCGGATTTTTAAATCTTCATCGGGTAAAAATCCATCACCGAGCATCTCCAAAAAATCACTGATTTGGTCGGCATTCAAAGTCGTATCTATCGGAAAAACACCTTGCAGAACCGAGGTTTTGACCATCACGCCCTTTAGTTGCTTTTGGTTTTGTTTGTCGATATTCAACTTCCTATTAATAAGTGCTTTAGGATGTTTTAGGTCGGCACTTGAAGCGGCATTTAGTGCGTAATATCCGAAGCAGGGGAGGTGTTCGGAAAAGTACATCGTTAGATTGATGCTGCTGCCGTCAAGTGTTTGTTTATTAAGCGTGAGGACGCGATGCTCCCCCAATTCGAGTTGCGTGAGGAGCATAGATTCGTCATTCGCAGAAAGCACTAAAACCTCATCATATTTGCTGTAAATTTCGACGCGAAATGGCGTATGTTTCAAAAAAGAATTGGACAATTCGGTGAGGAAATCGACGAGTTCGGGGGCAGTAAAATCATGCTCAAATAAAAAATCCTTGTGTACCTGATGTTTGGTCGTTTTCTTAGCTGCTTTTGTATGCTTTTTGAGCAGACTTTGAACATAAATTTCCATCAGATAATGCTCATCAGCCTGATTGGTCGTGATAGAAAAACTCAGGTTATGTACATTGGGCGCAGTGTTGAGGTACAAGACGATAGAACGCCGCGCCGACGATTTTTCAATCAGCGTAATGCTATTAATCACATTTTTAAAAATCAAAAAATACCGCTCTAACTCACTGAAGGTCAGCTTTGAAAAAAAATCTCCTTCGAGCGTCGTGATATCGACATGGAAGTGGTTTTCGTCATCTCCGAATAGCTGAACTGCCGCCTTTTCGAGTATATCCAAGACAGCCGCCGCCGGAAAATCACGGTCAAAAAAGTATTCATCGGGTAGGTGTAGTCCCTTTTTGGGCATAGAAATTAGTTTGCGTGTTTACCAATTCTGGCAATGAGAACTTTACCGTCTTTGAAGGCATTTATGGGTTGATGAAAATATATACGGTTGCCTTTGGCTTCATAACTTGGGGTTTTGTACTCAAAATATTGATGAAATTTTGTGTGGAGGTCGCAATATAGTTTTTTATCGCTGTCAGAAAATTCAAAGTCAAGCTCTTTTAAACCATTTTTATCTCTCGAAGCTCTAATTCCGACTTGATGCGAACGATAATGATTTTCTAACTCATCGCAAGCCTCATCTCCACTCATTCCCTCCTGCATGAAAATGTCGAAAAATACATCATTTAGTGCAGACAAATGATGTATGATTGTTTGCATAATTTCAGTATAATTGGTGTGTAAACCATTTAATCCAGCAGGAATACTCGCCTCATTGAAGTAAAGATTTGGGAAATACGGACTTAGGTTTTTACAAAATTCATTTCTTACGGGTGGATATTCACATAAGAAATACCGATGAAATCTGAACCAATCATTTTTATAATACACACAATATATTTTGTTGATATTCTGTATTTTATGTAAACAAAGAACCCCGTTTATAAGTTCGTTGTCGTGGGTATCAAGCAACTCGATAATTTCCTCATTTTCCAAATTGGTGTCTTTTGCGTGGTCTATAATTTGTTGTAAATAAACCTGCGAATCTCTATCCGTCAATTTCATCCCAAGAGGTGTATGACAGAAGTCAGAGACTGTACAATTATCAAATATCAGTTCGTCGTAGATGGAAGAATGGCGAAATATTCGCTCATTATCTTGCTGCCGAATAAACTCACAATCTTGGGCAAATTGCTCTACTCTTTCTTGCAGTTCGGGTAGCGTGAATGCTTCTGGTTTTTGGAAAGACAAATTATTGAGATAAAAGTGGAATTGTGTCATTTTCTTTTCTCTTTTCGGAGTTTAAAAATACGGGCAATATCTTGTTGTTGTTGGTCAAAAAAGCCGAGAGGCCAATCATCTAAATCGGCATTCTCATTGAGGAAAATTGTATTGATATCTGGTTGGTCTTGGTCTTCTTTTTTACTAAAAAAATGAATAACTACATTGTCATGCGAAATTTCTTTTTCCAAACTCGCCAAGCGTATTCCGTTGATAACGTGTTCACTATGCGTTTCTATGATGACTTGAACGCCTGAATTGGCAACCTTCGCTAAGAAATACCCTATCCGTGATTGCCCCGAAGGATGCAAATGCGCTTCAGGATTTTCTACGATAAACATTTCGCCACTACGAGCAATCAATCCTACTGTAATTATCGGCAATACATACGAAATTCCAAAGCCTACATTATAAGGCGAATTGTCATTATATAAGATATAAGATTGGTTGATTTCTTTTACTCGCTCCGGACTGACATCTATGCCGGGTACGATATGCTTCATCCATAACTCTAACTGATGCCGGAGTTTGGGGTTCTCGCTTTGAGGGAACATTAATGAAGAATGGATATTATAATAAGGTGTACCTACGGTTTCTGAACTAAGTATAGCTATCGTATTTTCACCTCGCCAACCAACGTTCCTCTCTTCGATTCCAATTTCATAGCGAGGGCGAGGGCCTAATCGTTCTGCGTGTAAATAATGAAAATTGTGATTGTTTAACGGAAATTCCCCTTTTTGTAGTATAGTTTCTCGAGGTTGGGGTAAATATACATCAGGATTAGATAGATTTACTGTCCATCTTTTAGCAAGTTTAGAAAAGTTATACTTATACTTAATATATATGTCATTATTTACTAATTTTTTAGAAAGTATTTGTGCGGCATTACCAAGATTCAATAGATAGTTACCATTTAGTGGAGTTCTTGGATCATCCAAACTATTTTTCAATAATAATAAGGCTTGAATGACAGAAGATTTACCAACAGAATTACCTCCTGCCAATACATTCAACATTTTTAAGGGAATATTTACTTTCTCAAAGCACTTGAATCCCTCTATTTCGATATGACTGTTCATGAAAGTATGTGTTCGGTGATTATGTTTTGAGCTTTTTGAAAAGCATTATCCAGATAAATTTTACTATTGGTTTTATAACTTACAGAATAATGATATTCGCTATCTTCACTTAACTGTTGAGCTAGAATAGATGCTAATTGTTCATGCTTAATTTTGGATTTAATAATCTGATTGTCAACTTTTGACAATAACACAGACCAAGTAGTAAACAAAGATTTATTGATGAGTTGCCGTCTCGCTTTCGGTTGTAGATGTTCGGGGAGGCATTTTCTAAAAGTATATTGCCCAAATAAATGATAAGCATTATTCATGGCATTTATAAAATCATCTCTAAGTTGTTGATAATCATCTACTTGATTTTCATTGAGTAACTCTATGCTATTATCAAGAAATTCGGTCATATTTCCCTTGTACGTCCACTGCGGTAGTTCCAAAATACGCTCATTATAAAATGCGATAAAGCGTAAAACCAATTCCTGTGCCTGCATACGTGTAGTCCGCACACTTCCTCCGGTAGCTTTTTTAAACTCTTCTGAATGTGCCAATTCATTGATTAAATTACGTGTTGCAGTGTTGGCAAGGCAATTTCTAATCTCTTGATTATTAAGGGGTTTTCCACCTGTATTGACTCTTCTGAAAACATCATATTTAACTTTGGGAGGCGACTTAGCTTCTATGATATTTATGTTTAATTGAGTTAGTTTTATAATTCGTACAAATTCTTGGTCAATACCTTTTTGTTTTCCTTTTTTTGCAAAATATTTCCCTTTTTGTTCATCCAAATATTCTAGACCTTTTAGGGCAAAATTATTATTCAAAAAATGAGTGATAGTCGTCAACCTTTGTAGTCCGTCCACTACCTGATATTTACCGTCTTTGCTTTCGGATAAGTAAAAAGCCGGAATAGGAATACGTAACATTAAACTCTCAATTAATCTAGATTGCATGCCTTTATTCCAAACAAAATTTCGCTGAAAATCAGGGTTCAATTCAATATCTTGATACTCATTAATAAGTTCATAAAGATGAGAAAGCGACCAACGCTCATTCCGAATGCTAATTTTCTTTGGGTCATAAGGTTGAATTTTGTCTGAGTTGCTACCTTCATCACTATTATCTATACCTTCCTGCTGTTTTTCGTGTTCTTCTTTTAGAAATTCATTTAAGAAATCGGTGAGTGCATCTTCTTGAATTTCAAGTCCTTTTGGTTGTTTTGTGATTTCTTTTAAGACAAAAGCCTCGTCTTTAAATTTCAATTCCAATGAACCATCCGTCTCTCCATTAGAAATCATCGACCATTCGCGTTCGTGCGTGGATAACTCTTCAATTTTTTTCAATTGAAATTCAATAGATTTTGATTCCTTATTGATTAATATATCTAAAAACATGGAATTTAATTTTATCCAAAGATAAGGTTTTTTCAGTAAACAAATATCATTCTTCCTCCAACAAATCAGGGCGACGCTCTTCGGTTCGCTTCACCGCCTGTTCGTATCGCCAATCGTCTATGTTTTTTTGATGTCCTGAAAGTAGGATGTCTGGTACTTTCCAACCATTATATTCCGCCGGTCGCGTATATACAGGCGGTGCGAGCAGGCTATCTTGAAAGGAATCGAAAAGGGCGGAAGTTTCGTCATTTAGCACACCGGGAAGTAGTCGCCCGATAGCGTCTGTGAGGACAGCTGCCGCGAGTTCGCCGCCAGAAAGTACGAAGTCGCCGATCGAAATTTCGCGAGTGATATAATGCTCCCGAATACGCTCGTCGATGCCCTTATAATGCCCGCAAACCATGATGATGTTTTGGTGCATAGAAAGCTGATTGGCAATGGGTTGTGTAAGACGTTCGCCATCGGGAGTGAGGAAAATAACCTCATCGTACTTGCGTTCGGATTTCAGTTTATCAATACAATCAGCAATCGGCTGAATGGTCATTACCATACCTGCGCCGCCGCCAAATTGGTAGTCATCCACCTGCTTTTGCTTCTGTGTAGAATAGTCGCGCGGATTGTGCAAATGCACTTCGAGCAAGCCCTTATCCTGAGCACGTTGCATGATGGAATGTTGGAGAGGACTTTCCAATAATTCGGGCAATACAGTGAGAATGTCTATACGCATGTTTTTTAATGATTAATGATTAATGATTAATGACCTCCGTTTTTCGCGTAGCGAAAAAAAATATTAATCATTAAATTTCAAGTAATCCTTCGGGCAAATCGACGATAATCAATTGCTTTTCTTCATCAACGCTAATAATTAGCGAATCGTTTAAAGGGATGAGTTTTTCTTCGTTTTTGTATTGAAAAAAAGCGATTTCTTGTTGGGGAAACTCTTGAATATCTTCGATTTTACCGAGTTCGCCAATATTTTGGTCGCTTAGGGTGTAGCCGATATATTTTCCGTACTGTAGGGTGCTGATGACCTCTCGTTCTTGGAGGTCGCTGTTGCGAGCGTAGATTTTCTTATGAACTAATTTCAAGGCTTGCTCACGACTGTTGATGTCTTCAAATTTGAGGAGGGCACCTTTAAAGTTGATGTCTTCGATAAAATAAGGCACTAAACCGCCTTTTTCTTCCAAAAAAATCACTTCTAAATACGCAAAATCCTCCAAATACGCCTCGTTAGCAACGAGTTTTAAGCGTCCTTCTAAGCCGTGCGCTTTTCCCGCAAATCCTATGTGTGTGTGATCCATTGTTTTTATTGAACAAAAATTGAAAGTAAGGGAGGACGAAGCCCCAAATGAAGCCGTTATTTTTTTATATGTTTGGCTAAGTTTGACGCATCCCGAACGCTTTCGAGATCAGGAGAATTTAGTGAAACATATAAAGAAAAGAACAATTCAGACGGGTAGATTATTTTTTTCGTGTTCCCTTATTACAATTTTTATTATGCTGATAAATAGCGAATTATGCTTTCATTAGCCTAATTACTTAATTTCCCAGTTACCTAATGTCCAATCATTTTGCACGTTGCTACTTTTTAAAAATTAAATCTGCACAAAAATAATTTTTTAAATTAAAATATTCTATTTTTCATCCCTTATTTCGTTAAAAATACTTTCCGATAGCTATCAGAATAGCTTAGTAACCAACAAATCACTGATTCACAATTACTTTCCCGTTTTTTCCACTTATTTTTACCCTGAATAAAAATTGTCAAAGAGCCTATTCATATTCGCGTTTCACCTTGAACTTAAATAATGACCATAAAATTTCCCGATAACTTCCTATGGGGCACTTCCACTGCTGCTGCCCAAATAGAAACCGCTTCCGACCACAATTGGAAGAACTTTAAATCCCGTGACGGCTACACTTTTCTACGCACCAGCGACCACGAAAAACGCCGCGACGAAGACCTCGAATACATCAAAAAATTTGGTTCGATGTATCGCTGCGGTGTAGACTGGGCGCGACTGCAACCCGCACCAAAGGCTGATTTTGAGCAAGATGTAGTTGCCGAATATCAGGGCTTTTTCCAAAAACTATTGGATGCAGATATGAAAATCATGTTCGTATTTCATCATTTTTGTAATCCGATGTGGTTTGAAAAAAAAGGCACTTGGCTCAACAGCAAAAACATTTCTTATTTTATGGATTTTGCCGAAAAGTGTATCGAACATTTTGGCAATTACGCCTACATTTTCAATACCTTCAACGAACCCGGCGTATATGCCCTCAATGCTTTTATGATAGGTGAGTTTCCGCCGCAGAAAAAAGGCTATTTCAAAGGCAATCGCGCACTCGCAAACATGGGTGAGGCGCACGACGACCTCTACGACCTCCTCAAAGCAAAATATCCTGAAAAACAAGTCGGCATTTCCAAAAACACAGGTACATTTTTTGGTACAAATTTGCTCGGAAAATGGCTTGCTAAAAAGTTTGATTGGTGGTTTATCGAAAAGTCGGCGAGCTACTTTGAAAAGAACGATTTTTGGGGCATTAGTTACTACGTTTACATGCCATTCACGCCCTTTCCTGTCTCCGAAATCGAAAATCCGGGCAAGCTCAAAAAAATGGGTATTCCCAACGATAAAATGTGGGGTTATCACCCTAAAGGCTTGAAAGACATCCTTTTGCGATTCCATAAAAAATATAAAAAACCAATCATTATCACCGAAAACGGCGTCTGTACCGACGATGATGCGTTTCGCCAACAAAGCCTAAAAGACTACCTCCACACTTGCCACGAAGCCATAAAAGAAGGCGTTGATTTGCGCGGCTACATCCACTGGACGACCATAGATAATTTTGAATGGAATCTCGGACCGACCTACCGTTTCGGCTTAGTCCGCGTCGATTTCGACACGATGGAACGTACCATGACAGGTGCAGGAAAATTTTATACAAAAATTACACAGGAAAATCAGGTGACTATCTAAAGATTAGTTACTTTTAGCAACGTAACCCAGACATTCCTGTCTGGTCTGCGCAAGTACAAACCAGACAGGAATGTTTAGGTTACGGTTTCACCCAACACATATTCAATGATTAGATATACGTTTACTTTAATTTTCCCCCTTATATTTACATTCGCGCTATTCGCACAAAACGGTACACCAACCGTAGCAGGTGCGCGCGGCATGGCGATGGGCGATGCTTCTGTCACCTTCCACGACATCAATAGTGCCTTCAGCAATCAAGCAGGATTGGCGTTTATAGACGAGGTGAGTTTTACTGCCTTCGGCGAACAGCGTTTTATGTTGGCAGAAATTGGCTCGTATGCTGCCGCCCTCGCTTATCCGACCAATTCTGGTACTTTCGGCTTGGTCATCAACTATTTTGGTTACGAAAATTATAACGAACAAAAAATAGGACTCGCCTATGCGCGAAAGCTATTTGAAGGCGTGGCTATCGGCGCACAACTCGATTATTTGAGCACACGAATCCCTGAATATGGCTCGGTAGGAAAAGTGACTTTTGAACTTGGTGTGCAAGCTGATTTACTGGAAAATTTTAGCGTAGGAGCGCACGTTTTTAGCCCCATTCGCACCCAATTGACCGACAACGAAATAGATGTCGTGCCGACCCAACTCAATGTCGGAATCGCCTATTTACCCACCGAAAAAGTCACGCTTGCCATTGAATTGGAAAAGGACTTTGATTATGCGGCATCTTTCAAAGGAGGTCTTGAATATCAGTTAGTTGACGAGCTTTCTTTGCGTGTAGGCGTTGGCACAAATCCTACTCAAAACAGCTTTGGTATCGGGATTCATTTGGGGAGTTTGGATATAGATTTGGCGGCAGCATATCATCAAAATTTAGGCTTTACGCCGGGTATTTCGGTTAGTTATAAAGTAGTGCGAGAATAAGGGAAGACGAAAAAAATAATCTACCCGTCTGAATTGTTCTTTTTCTTATATGGTCGCACTGAAATATAGCCATTTTTTAATTAATTAAAATTATTTTATAATTTATTTGTAATTAAAAATGAATTATTTATAAATATTTTTTATTATAAAATAATTCAAAAATATCCTTATTTCAGCAGAACCTTATATGTTTCACTTAGTGAAAGAAAATAAATAACTTGCCCCATTATGTTTGTTCTTTTCCCTTCTAAAAAACACAAAAAATAGTTCCGTAACTATGGCTATGCAACGATTTTTTGAATTCTTTAGAAGAAAAAATTACGGCGCATTATGGAACAATTTATTTAATTTCTTTCACTTATAAATAATTGGTTTTTTTTTAATCAAAAATTAAAGTAAAAACCACTTGACGGCTAAAGTCGTCAGTACAGGTAAATACGTTTTACATGATTTTTATTAATAAAAAGACAATAAATAAACCCCTGTTTTTAAATCAGAAACCTATAAGGTTTTTAAAACCTTATAGGTTTGCGCTCATATTTTTCCTTTTCTTTTCCCTCACGCTCCACGCCCAAGAAGATGAAGATGAACTTCCCGAAGCAACCCGTGAATACATCGAAAACATAGTTGGTGACAGCGATTCGGATTTTGATTTTGACGGTATTTTTGATGTCCTTCGCGGCTACCGTCGCAAAGCACTCAACCTCAATCGTGCGAGCGAAGAGGAACTGGCAGATTTACGCCTTTTAAATAGCATCCAAATCACTTCTCTACTCGAATATCGCGCTACAATAGGCATACTTATTGACATCCGCGAGTTGCAGGCTGTTCCCGAATTCGACCTCGAAACCATCAATAGAATTTTGCCCTATGTGGGAGTTCAAAAAAATGCAGAAAGCTTCAATGTTCCCGTTGGGAAAATGCTTTATTTGGGACGAAATGACTTGACACTCCGCTACTCGCGTATCCTTGAACCTGTGCGTGGTTTTACGCCTGCAATGCAAGGGGATTCTAACCGATATGTAGGTACGCCGGGAAGAGTTTATGCACGCTTCAAACATACATATGAGAACCGTCACAGTTGGGGAATTACGATGGAAAAAGACCCAGGCGAAGAGTTTTTTAAAGGCTCAAATAAGGCAGGTTTTGACTTCTATTCGGCGCACGTATATTATCGAAATATTAGCCGAACGGTGAAGGCTTTGGCTTTGGGTGATTTCCAAGTTAGCTTGGGTCAGGGCTTGATAGCAGCACCCGGATTTGGTACAGGAAAAACCTCTTTTGTAACGGATATTCGTAGTGGCGGAAGAGTGATTAGTGCTTATACTTCGGTCAATGAGTCATTGTTTTTCAGGGGTTTAGGTGGTACGTTGGCATTGAGTGATAATATTGCGCTTACGGCATTTGGCTCGTATCGGGCGCGAGATGCGGTGGCGATAGATGCAGGGGCTTCGGATATTGATTTTGTGGAAGGTGTTACTTTTTCTTCCTTGCAAGTTACGGGCTTGCACCGCACCCCAACCGAGTTGCTTTATGAAGGTGGTGTACGCGAAGGAAATATAGGCGGTAGCCTAAAATACAAAACCCGTAAATTTCACATTGCCGCCAACGGAATGTACACCAAATTTGATGATGAATGGCAACGCCGACAAGACGTGTATAGCCAATACAGATTTACGGGAGATAGGTTGGCACAAATGAGTCTTGATTATGGTATTATTTTTCGGAATATTAATTTTTTTGGAGAAACAGCATATAGCAACGCAAATGTAGCGGGATTGGCTACGCTAAATGGCGTTTTGATAGGACTCGACCGCACCGTGAATTTGGCGATTTTGCACCGTCATTATCAAAAAGAACATAATACACTCTACGGAAATCCCTTTGCAGAAACATCGGGTGGCAGCAATGAGACGGGCTTGTATATGGGCTTGGATATTAAGCCGAATTATAACTGGCAACTTAGTGCTTATTTTGATACTTGGAGCCACCCGTGGCTGCGTGCTTCGATAGATGCGCCGAGTACGGGTTACGAATATTTGGTACAAGCAACCTACCGCGTCAAACGCAGAATGGAAATCTATATACGCTTCCGCGACGAGATGAAATCCATCAATGTGCCGGGCAATGAAACAGCATTTAACTACCTAACGCCCCAACGTCGTACCAATATTCGCTTGCATATTACTAATAAAGTAAATAAGGCATTGGAGTTGAAAAATCGGGTAGAATTGATTTATTTTGACAGGGAAATAGCACCGATTTCAAAGGGCTTTTTATTATATCAAGATGTTGTTTACAAACCCGTCGATATTCCTTTTTCATTTACGACTCGATTCGCTGTTTTTGATACAGACGACTATAATTCAAGGGCTTATGCTTACGAAAATGACTTAATTGGTTTCTTTTCAGTTCCGCCTTATGCCTATAAGGGTACACGATTTTATTTCAATCTTCGCTATAGAGGCACGAGAAATATGACGATAGAAGCACGCATCGCACAGACCTATTTACGTGACCGCGATTTCTTTGGTTCGGGCTTGCAGGAAATAGAAGGACGAAAACGCACAGAGATTAAAGCGCAAGTGAAGTATAAGTTTTAGGCGGATGCTTCGCTTGATAGTAAAGGGAAGGCTTCACCTGAGAACTAACGGACGCTTCGCTTGACGGAAATTTTGGGTTTGTCTAAAGTTTGGTTTTTATCATAAAAAGTTTTACATTTGCAGCCGCTAAAGCCCGTAGCTTGTTTATACAAGGAAAACGGGCGTGATTCATTCATGGAATTTAGTTTTAAAAAATGGTAAAAATCAGATTACAAAGAAAGGGACGCAAGAAGCAACCTTTTTATCATATCGTCATCGCAGATGCGCGTGCGCCGCGTGATGGACGATTCATCGAAAAAATCGGTTATTATAATCCGATGACCTCTCCGGCTACTATCGAATTGGATAGAGATAAAGCCTATGAGTGGCTCACACAAGGTGCACAACCGACTGATACTGCGCGTGCTATCCTTCGTTTTAAAGGCGTACTATACCGCAAACACTTAGAACGTGGTGTGAAAAAAGGTGCCTTGACAGAAGAAGCGGCAGCAGAAATGCACAACGACTTTATCACTGCAAAAGATGAGCGTACTGCGAAGCGTTTTGAGGAAGAAGCATTGAAAAAATTGGCTCGTTTGGCTGAAATTTCAGGTGTTGCACCTCCTCCTCCACCACCACCAGTCGTAGAAGTGGTAAAAGAAGTCGTGGAAGAAGCTACTGAAGTAGTCGCAGATACTGCTGAAAATGTTAAAGCTGCTGCGGAAACAGTAGTAGAAACTGCTGCCGAAGTCGTTGCAGAGGTAACAGAAGAGGTAAAAGAGGTAGCCGTAGAAGTAAAAGAAAAAGTGAAAGAGGTAGTTGCTGACGTTGTTGAAAAAGTAAAAGTGAAAGAGGTAGTTGCTGATGTTGTTGAAAAAGTAAAAGTGAAAGAGGTAGTTGCTGATGTTATTGAAAAAGTAAAAGAAGTAGTTGCTGACGTTGTTGAAAAAACAGATGATGCTCCTAAAGCTTAATACGTTAAAGTATCAGGAATTAAATAAATGTATATTCTTCGCGTCGTTATTTTTTCTTTAGACGAACCAAATTTGACGCGAATACTCACTGTATTTAAGGAAAATTTGGTGAAGTACAAAGGAAAAAGAACAGGTCGAGAATATATATTTATTTTTTTTCTTTCACTAAGTACACTGTTTCACAAATTTATTCACTTTTTTGAGTATTTCTTTTAAAATGACTCTTCACCAAAAAATCCTTAAATACAGTGAGTATTCGCGTCATTTTTGATTCGATTCATTTCAAAATAAACGTCAAAAAATGTAAATAAATTTATAAAACAGCGTACTAAGATTAAATTTAAATTGGTTTTGTACTAAAAATTCAAATAATAAAAAAAGCTCACATCATGTGGGCTTTTTTTATTGGTATTGTATAGACCGCAGTTTATCAGTCGGCAGACCGCAATCCGTCGTGAAATACCTTCGCGCCTAACAGTGGACTGACAGAGTGCGGACATTAGTTGATAAGGGAAGAGGAAGAAAATAATCTACCCCAAATGAAGAAGTTATTTTTTTTATATGTTTGACTAAATTTGACGCGCATAGCCGAGCTACGTAAGTGAAAGAAATTAAATAAATTGTTCCAAAATGCGCCGTAATTTTTTCTTCTAAAGAATTCAAAAAATCGTTGCATAGCCATAGCTACGGAACTATTTTTTGTGTTTTTTAGAAGGGAAAAGAACAAGCATAATGGGGCAAGTTATTTATTTTCTTTCACTAAGGAAGATTTAGTGAAACATATAGGAAAAAGAACAATTCAGACGGGTAGATTATTTTTTTCGTCTTCCCTAAAACAAAAAAGATATGGCTACACCCATCTGGCACAGCGACTTCCAGCTCGACACCCTCAATAGTATTTCTCAAAACTCCTGCTCTCAACACATGGACATTCAATTCACTGAATATGGCGATGACTACCTCGTAGCCACCATGCCTGTGAATGAAAAAACGGTACAGCCAATGCGGATTCTACATGGCGGTGCATCGGTAGTATTGGCAGAGACGGTGGGGAGTGTGGCATCTACTTTGTGCGTAGATATGAACACGAAAACCGCAGTCGGCGTGTCGATTAATGCGAGCCACTTACGCCCGGCAAGCGAGGGCAGCACGGTTACGGCTACCTGTACGCCCATCCGAATCGGACGCACACTACACGTATGGGAAATCAAAATTCGCGACGAAAAAGATAGGATGACTTGTATTTGCCGCTTGACGATGGCGGTGGTAGACTTGAAACGAGAGAGGTGAGACGAGAGAAATGAGATGCGAGATGCGAGAAATGAGACGCGAGATGCAAGAAATGAGACGAGAGACGTGATGAAATTCAGACATGAGATGAGAGGCATGAGCTGTTTTTTCGTCTTCCCTTACTGCTGGCAAAAAAGTTAGGACTTGGCGTCGAAATTTCTCTATCGCCTATTTTTCTTGTTTTGTGTCTCTCATCTCACGTCTCCTCATGGGCATCCCGTCTATGATGGCGAATAGCTTTTCGCAAGTGAGTAGGTCGCTTTGAGTGAGTTTTATGCCACCGTCCAATCCGATTAAAACAACTTCAAAGGACGCATCGTCCGATTTGTATTTTTGATATAATTTATTGGAAACAATCCATTCATTTTCCGGGTTTAATCCATGTTGAAATTGATTGGCTTGGACTTGATAGACGACCAGTTTTCGTTCTTTCATTCCCTCGGAATGGGTACGAAATTCGGTGAGTTGAGTTTGTAATTCGGCTGGTGCAGCATCATTTACAAGCACTAAAATGATACGATTTTTCCATTGGTGCGCCGAGAGATTTTGTGCATTGGCATTGACCATAAAAAAGCAAAATATAGCGAAGGAAGTGAGTTTTTTCATAATATGAAAATAATTGAAATAGAGCAGGGAATAAAGTCTAATAGATAAAATATCTGTTAACATCCATTTCATCCGTTCAATCCGTGTCCTATTTCGAGAGAAGTATTTTTTATAACCAACTCGGTCCTTCCATTACCTTTTCAATGAATCGCGGAAGTAGTTCTACATTCATCAATACCGTGAAAAAGAAGCCCCAAACTGCGCCGGTAAAATGCGCCATGTGACCGATATTATCCGTCCCTTTCTTGTCCATATACCACGAATAATAAAGGTAGCCCAGCCCCGCAAGTATCTGTGGAATCGCAATAATTCCGTACAAATACAGGTTTTGCCACGGCTCAAATAGTATGACAGCAAACACGATTGCCGACACACCACCCGACGCGCCCAAAGCAGCATAATGTGGTGCGTTCTGATACTGAAAATAACTCGGAATAGACGACACGATGATACCGCCAAAGTACAAACCCATATATTTAAGCGTACTAAATTCGCCCAGAAAATTGGGGTATAAATAGTTTTCCACGGCATTACCAAACGACCATAGTACAAACATATTGACGCCCAAATGCCACCAATCGGCATGGATAAAACCCGATGTCAGGAAGCGATACCATTGGTTCTTTTCCTTGATGGTGACGGGGTGAAAAATGACTTGAGATTTGCCCTCGCGATTTTGCATGAGTAGGTAAGAAACCACGCAAGTAAGGGCTATAATGAGGTTGGTGATGGTCAGAAATTCTGTATTCATAATACGAGTGTGAGAGTGTGAGAGTACAGAGTGTGAGAGTAGAGAGAAATTTTGCACGGCAAAATGAAACGCTCTACTCTTACACTCTCAAACTCTTTACTCCTCAATGATGATATGGTTCGTTTTTCAAAATCGTCATGGCGCGATAGAGTTGTTCAGTGAAAAACACACGTACCATTTGATGTGAAAACGTCATTTTTGATAAAGAAAATTTTGTATTGGCGCGGTCGTATACTTTCTTCGAAAAACCGTAGGCGCCGCCAACCAAAAATATAGCTTTTTTTTGAGGTTGTTGCAATAATCTTTCCATGAAAACGGCAAATTCGGGCGAAGTATACTGTTTGCCCTTATCGTCGAGTAGAATCAGGTAGTTGTCCGTATTCAGTCGTTTCAAAATCTCTTCACCTTCCTTCGTTTTAATTTGCTCTACCGACAAACCTTTCGTCTTTTTTAAGCCAGGAATAATCACCATTTCAAAAGGTAAATAATGCTTCAATCGCTTAGCATACATAGCTGTACCTTCTTCCACAAAATCCTGTGCGGTTTTTCCGATTAACCAAAATTCTACCTTCATAGTAATGCGATAATGAAAATGAGTGAATAATGAAGGTTGATATTCACTCATTCACTGTATATTGAGGAATTAGGGAATACGAAAAAAATAATCTACCCGTCTGAATTGTTCTTTTTCTTATGTGTTTCACTAAGTTCTCCTTAGTGAAAGAAAATAAATAACTTGCCCCATTATGCTTGTTCTTTTTCCTTCTAAAAAACACAAAAAATAGTTCCGTAGCTATGGCTATGCAACGATTTTTTGAATTCTTTAGAAGAAAAAATTACGGCGCATTA